>Ga0208693_1001348_pt1 | contig 17759 bp, 19 predicted proteins | sample AD_UKC071_MetaG_FD_184438 | JGI IMG/M metagenome (GOLD analysis project Ga0208693, IMG submission 184438) | Active sludge microbial communities of municipal wastewater-treating anaerobic digesters from USA - AD_UKC071_MetaG (SPAdes) (version 2) | ecosystem: Engineered > Bioreactor > Anaerobic >... | reverse complement strand
CTCATTTACGGATCCTATGCTGTTCTACCAGGCGTTGAATATCGGTTTCTTTATCATCACCAAAAGGAAGCCATACTTCTTCGTAAATATTTTCATCCATTACATCTTCCCGGTTCAGGGTATTGCGCAGGCGGCTCCGAAGGGATGATATAGGCTCAGAAGTAAAAATACGCATATTTCCTCCCTCTTTTTCATTTATTCTAGCGATGCTGCATTCTACGTCCCAACAGGTAAACTCCTGAAATGGCTAAAGCATGCAGAACCCACCATCCCGGCTCCAGCATGCTGAATGTGCCTGGGTCCACCTTATCTTGGCGCATAAATTTTTTACTTACAGAATTTTTATAATCCATGAAATCCATTAGAACTGAAAACATGATGCTTCACTTCCTTCCGATTTGCTTTTTCAATCATATTTTTCCCGCCGGCTATTTTATTTAGATAAGTAAATTATGTAACTGTGACTATCATTACAAATAATAACTGGCCAGGAAATAGAAGGTAATTTTCTTGCTTTGCCTAAATATTTATGGTATCAATGGCGTTAGAGTTTATTTGTCCACTAATGTGCGGGGGAGATAGCAGATGGATCGAGCTGAGAAAGCAGCCCTATGTGAAATCCATGCCTTAAGTGGGGTAGGGACCGGCACCTTGTGGAAAGGGTTTAACGAGTGGGGCAGTTTTGCCGAGATGTATAAAGCTAATGAGGCAGCCTTGTATAAGATTCTGCCTACAGAGGCGGTGACTGATTTAATCCAAAGGCGACGCTCCCGGACTTCTTGGGATTGCCTGGAGAAGATAGAAGCCCACGGGTTTCAAGTGGTTTCTATATTGGATGATAACTATCCAGTATTATTGAAGACTATTCATAATCCGCCTTTTGTAATATACTGTGCTGGTAACTTGGAATTATGGACCGGTTTTTGCCTGGCCATAGTTGGCTCCAGAAACGCTACTCACTATGGGCGGAACACGTCCCGAAAACTCAGTGAGGAATTAGCCGCCTATGGTGTAATTGTAGTCAGTGGCATGGCCCGGGGTATTGATGCCGAAGCTCATACCGGGGCTCTTAATACTGGGACCACTATAGCAGTTCTCGGCAGCGGACTCAATGTGGTTTATCCCCGGGAAAATCAATCTCTGTATGAGCGCATAAGAATGCAGGGACTGGTGATTAGCGAATTTCCCATGGATACGCCACCTGATTCCAAGCATTTTCCCATGCGCAACCGGATTATATCCGGCTTAAGCCGGGGAGTAATTGTAGTAGAAGCCCGGGAACGCAGTGGTGCGCTCATTACGGCCGATATGGCTCTGGAACAGGGAAGGGATGTCATGGCCGTGCCTGGGCCCATAACCAGCAAGAACAGTGTAGGAACCAATCGTCTGATTCAGCAGGGAGCCAAACTTGTTATGGATATTCAGGATATTATTGATGAATACCCTGATTTTGATTGGCAATCTGCTTCACCGCCAGTTATAGTGGAAGGAGTATTATTTGCTGAGGAAGACAGTGAGGAAGCTGAAATTCTGCAGTTGATTGAAGTTGATGGAATTCATTTTGATGAATTGCTGCAGAGAACCAGCCTGGATCATGGAACCTTAAGTTCCTTGCTGCTAAAACTGGAGCTAAAGGGGATAGTGACGTCGACCCCGGGCAATTACTATGTTAAGATACGTTAGACAAGGAATTATGGGTATACTCAACATACAATAATATCAATATCCATGGAGAGGTGATCTGGTTGGCAGAGACGACGCTGGTGATTGTTGAGTCAGCAGCTAAAGCCAAAACCTTAAGTAAATTCCTGGGTAAAGGTTACCGGGTAAAAGCATCGGTGGGACACATCAAAGATTTACCCAAAAGTAAACTGGGCATAGATGTAGATAACGATTTTGAACCCCAGTATATAACTATTCGCGGCAAAGGGGATTTACTTAAGGAAATCAAGGATGAATCCCAGAAGGCCGGACGGGTGCTGTTGGCCACTGACCCAGACCGGGAAGGAGAAGCTATTGCCTGGCATCTGCAAAATGCAATACGTATTCCGGATAATGCTAAATGCCGGGTTGAGTTTAATGAAATCACCAAAGATGCAGTGAAAAAAGCTATCAAGAAACCTCGTCCCATAGACCTGAACCGGGTTAACGCCCAGCAAGCCAGAAGGGTATTGGATAGACTGGTGGGATATAATCTAAGCCCCCTACTGTGGAGCAAAGTACGTAAGGGATTAAGCGCTGGACGGGTTCAATCCGTAGTTGTTAGGCTGATATGTGAACGGGAACAAGAGATACGGGAGTTTGTGCCCGAAGAATACTGGACCATTGAAGCACTTTTGAACACCGTAGAAAAGGCCGGCCTGATTTCCAAGCTGGTCAGCTACCGCGGTGAAAAAATAACTATTCCTAATGAGGAAGAGAAGAATCGTATTATAGATGAACTAGCCCAGCATGATTTTATAGTCACTGAAGTAGAAAAGAAAGAAAAGCGCAAAAAACCTTTGCCGCCATTTATAACCAGTACCTTGCAGCAGGAGAGTTCGAAACGTTTGAACTTTTTTAGCCAGCGTACCATGAGGGTAGCTCAGGAACTGTACGAGGGCTTGGAGTTAGGGAAAGAGGGTACCGTAGGCCTCATAACCTATTTAAGAACTGATTCTACCCGAGTGTCCAGCGTAGCCCAGGAGGAAGCTATCGCCTTTATTACTGAACATTATGGCCAGGAGTATGCGCCGTCGGAACCAAACCAATATAAAAGCCGTAAATCATCCCAGGATGCTCATGAAGCAATTCGCCCTACTTCGGTGTACCGTACTCCCGAGTCGGTAAAACCTTTTTTAACCCGGGATCAATACCGGCTCTATAAGCTGATATGGGATCGCTTCGTCAGCAGTCAGATGACTCCGGCGGTGTATGACACCATTTCTGTGGATATTCAGGCAGGTGAATACCTGTTTCGCTCTTCATCCTCCCATTTGAAATTTGCCGGGTACAAGAAAGTATATAATGATCAGGAAGAAGAGGAAGCAAAAAACCATATTCCCCCATTAAAAATCAATGAGAAATTATTTTTGGAGAGTCTGCAAGCTGAACAGCATTTTACTCAACCACCGCCCCGTTTTACGGAAGCCAGCTTGGTAAAACTCCTGGAGGAGAAGAATATTGGCCGGCCCAGTACCTATGCACCTATAATTGACACGATTTTAAAGCGTCATTATGTGGAACGTCAGAATAAGCAGTTTGTACCTACTGAACTGGGCTTCATAGTAGTTGACTTGCTGAAAGATCATTTCAGCAATATTGTAGAGGTTGAATTCACCGCAAAAATGGAAGAAGAACTGGATCTTATCGAAGAAGGACAGATGGAATGGCGCCAAGTAATCAGAGAATTTTACCAGCCTTTTGCCGAGGATTTGCAAAAAGCCCAGCAACGTATCGAAAAAGTGGAAATTAAAGATGAAGAAGCCGGCAAAGATTGTCCCCAATGCGGGCGGCCTTTGCTGATCAAATACGGGCGTTTTGGAAAGTTTTTGGCTTGCTCAGGCTTTCCCGAGTGCCGGCACACTGAATCAATTAATGAAGATACAGGGGTTACATGTCCTCACTGTGGTGGAGCCATTATTGCCTTGAAAACCAAAAAAGGACGTAGGTTTTACGGGTGCAGCAATTATCCTGACTGCACTTTCCGCTCTTGGAATAAACCTACCGGTGAGAAATGTGCCATCTGTGGGGATGCCATGGTAGAAAAGAAGGATCGTACTTATGGGGTACAGATTGTTTGTCAAAACAGCGAATGCAAGCATCGTCAGGAAGTGAAAGTATAGTTGACGGCGGTACACGTTATTGGAGGCGGTTTGGCTGGATGCGAAGCCGCCTATTATATAGCCAACCAGGGGATTGAGGTTAAGCTCTGGGAGATGCGCCCAACTAATAATACTCCGGTACATCGAACCCCTTACCTGGCTGAACTGGTATGCAGCAACTCCCTTAAATCAGAACAGAATAATACTGCTCAGGGGCTGCTTAAAGCGGAGATGAGAATCCTGGGTTCTCTTTTGCTCCAATGTGCAGAACAAGCTCGGGTTCCTGCCGGTAGTGCCTTGGCGGTAGATCGGGATCTATTTGCCCAACGGGTTACCAGTATTATTGAAAATCATAAGCGTATTGAAGTCATCCGCCAGGAAGTCGTAACCGTCCCTGAAGACCAGCTGGTGGTAATAGCTACCGGACCACTTACTTCGGGAAGACTGTGGCAGTATTTACAGGAAATAACTGGAGAAGAGAATCTTTATTTTTATGATGCAGTTGCTCCCAGCGTAACGGCGGAGAGTTTGGATATGAGCAAAATATATCGAGCCTCCCGTTACGGCAAAGGCAGTGATGATTATCTCAACTGCCCTCTGACCAAGGAAGAATACGAAGAGTTTTATGAAGCTTTGGTGGCAGCAGATGTGGCCGAGGGACACAGTGTGGACCAAGGCTTGTTTTTTAATGCATGTATGCCAGTGGAAGTAATTGCCCGGCGGGGAATAGACACCTTGCGGTATGGACCAATGCGTCCGGTGGGTCTAAATAATCCTAACGATAATTCCCGGCCTTATGCGGTAGTTCAGCTGCGCCAGGAGGACCGGGAGGGTAGAATTTATGGGCTAGTGGGTTTTCAGACTCGTATCAAATGGGGCGAGCAGGATAGAATATTCCGTATGATCCCGGGCTTGGAAAAGGCTGAATTTGTGCGGTATGGAGTAATGCATCGCAACAGTTATATTAACAGTCCGCAATTACTTCATCCGACCCTGCAACTCAGAAGCAACCCACAAGTGTTATTTGCCGGGCAGATAACCGGTGTGGAGGGCTATATGGAGTCGGCTGCCACCGGTATAATCGCCGGAATTAATATTAGTCGTATATGGCGGGGGAAGGATCCAGCAATACCAGGTGAATATACCATGATTGGTTCCTTGCTGCGATTTATTTCGACAGCAAACCGGGTAAACTTTCAACCTATTAATGCCAGTTTTGGCTTGTTACCGGAACTGGTTCCCAGCGTTAAAGATCGCCAGAAACGCTATCAGCACTATGTAGAGCGGGCTTTACAACAGGCGCAGGAATATTCAGAATTGTTGCGACTGTAGTTGTAAATTTGACAAGCATATGCTAGCATGGGCTTTAGAGGTTAAAAATAGAGGCGATGATATGCTGGTTAAGCATGTGGAAGGATTTCTAGATTACCTTCGAGTGGAGAAAAATGCATCAACCTTAACATTGGTAAGTTATCGAACTGATTTAACACAACTGTTTTCTTTTTTAGCGAATAGATATTCTGTTTCCCGCGATGACATTTCCACTGAGTTGCTAAATCATAAGTCCGTACGTGAATATTTAATGCAAATGCAAGAGCAGGGCATGAGCCGCTCAACTATGGCCAGGAAACTTGCTGCCCTGCGTTCATTTGTTCGCTACCTATGCCGGGAAAACATCCTGCAGAATAATCCCATAGCAGCGGTTGCTACCCCCAAACAGGATAAGCGTCTACCTAAGTTTCTCTACCCGTTGGAAATTCAAATGCTACTGGAAGCTCCAGATACTTCTAAACCTTTGGGACTTAGAGATAAAGCAATCTTAGAGACTCTGTATGCAGCCGGTTTAAGAGTCAGTGAATTGATTGGCCTTAGCCTAAATAATATTTATTTTGACGAAGAAATGATCAAGGTATTTGGTAAGGGGAGCAAAGAACGCATCATTCCCTTGGGTAGCCAGGCTATGACCAGTCTGAACAATTATCTGCAAAAAGGGCGTCCCTATTTACAAAAAAGCCCTACTGAAGCTTTATTTTTAAATAAATTTGGTACACGGCTTTCGGAAAGAAGTGTACGCAATATTATAAATAAGTATGTGGAGGAAGTTGCCCTTAATCAGAAAGTTAGTCCTCATACTTTAAGACATTCATTTGCTACCCACTTACTGAACGCTGGTGCTGATCTGCGTTCTGTGCAGGAGCTATTGGGACATGTAAAGTTGTCTACCACCCAGATATACACCCATATTACTACCGAGAATATTCAGCAAGTTTACCGGGAAACCCATCCGCGGAGGTAATGCATATGTTTCAAGCAACTACCATCGTAGCCGTACGTAAAGGTAATCAAACTGCTATAGCTGGAGATGGACAAGTAACCATGGGTCAGAATACGGTTATGAAGCACCACGCCAATAAAATCAAGAAACTGTATGACGGTAATGTGGTGGTAGGATTTGCGGGAGCTGTTGCCGATGCTTTTACTTTGTTCGCCAAGTTTGAAGAAAAATTAAAACAGGCCAATGGTAATTTAACTAAAGCAGCAGTGGAAGTGGCCCGGGAATGGAGAACCGACCGGGTGCTCAGAAAGCTGGAAGCCTTGCTGTTGGTAGCGGATCGGGAAAAAATGTTTATCATCTCTGGTACTGGTGAGGTAATAGAACCCGATGATGGCATAGCTGCCATTGGCTCTGGAGGGTCTTATGCTATGGCTGCAGCTAGAGCCTTAGCCCGTCATACCCAAATGAGTGCTGCAGAAATTGTCCAGGAAGCACTCATGATTGCTTCTGAAATTTGTGTATATACCAATAGCGAAATAACCGTACAAGTAATTGATCATTAGAAGAAAGGAAGACCATTGTGCAGTCTTTTAACATGACTCCCAGGGAAATAGTGGAAGAACTGGACAAGTATATAGTTGGTCAGCAGGCTGCTAAGAAAGCTGTAGCTATTGCCTTGCGTAACCGGTATCGCCGTAAGATGTTACCAGATGACTTGAGAGATGAGGTCTATCCCAAAAACATAATTATGATTGGTTCTACAGGAGTGGGCAAAACTGAAATTGCCAGGCGGTTAGCCCGTTTAGTGAAAGCTCCTTTTATTAAAGTAGAAGCTACTAAATTTACGGAAGTTGGTTATGTAGGACGAGATGTTGATTCTATGGTAAGGGATCTCGTGGAGACTTCCATACGTATGGTGAAAAGCGAAAAATACGAGGAGGTGGAAGATAAGGCCAAACGGTTAGCTGAGGAACGTATTGTGGACTGCATACTCCCACTTCCAAGAAGGAAAGGCCGCTCCCCAAAAAGCCCCTTTGATTTCCTTCTTATGGGGGGAGTAAACGAACCCATTGACCAGGAAGAAAACTTTGATGAGCGTTTCCACGATGCGGAGCAAAAACGGCAGATTATTCGCCAAAAGTTAGCCCGCATGGAGTTGGAGCAGGAAATTATCGAGATCGAAGTTGAAGAAAGCAATGTTTCTTTTATGGAGGTTTTCTCAGGCTCCGGAGTAGAAGAAATGGGGATAAATTTGCAGGACATGTTTGGCAACCTAATCCCCAAAAAGCGTAAGAAACGGCGAGTCACGGTGGAAGAAGCCAGAAAGATATTTACTCACGAAGAGGCACAGCGCTTGATGGACATGGATGAAGTATATCGTGAAGCTATTAAGAGAGCGGAACAGGATGGCATTATATTTCTTGATGAAATAGACAAAATTGCCGCCAAAGATAGCGGTTATGGTCCGGATGTGTCACGGGGGGGCGTACAGAGAGATATACTTCCCATTGTCGAAGGCTCTACAGTAGTCACCAAATATGGACCGGTTAACACCGATCATATGCTTTTTATTGCTGCAGGTGCCTTTCACGTGAGCAAACCTTCTGATTTAATCCCTGAACTGCAAGGACGTTTCCCTATTCGCGTGGAGTTGGAGAGCCTTACTCGTGACGATTTGCGTAGAATATTTACGGAACCGCACAACTCTCTGGTCAAACAATATGTTGCTCTTTTGGAAACGGAAAAGGTACACATTCATTTTACGGACGAAGCCATTGATTATATTGCGGACGTTGCCTTTGAGGTAAACACCAAAACGGAGAATATCGGTGCCCGGAGGCTGTACACCGTAATGGAAAAAGTATTAGAGGACCTACTATTCGATGCTCCTGAATATGCAAATCAAACAATCGAAATAAACAAAACCTACGTAGCTGAGCGTCTGAAGAAGATCGTAGAGGACGAAGATCTTAGCAGATACATCTTGTAGGAGGTTTATGCAAGTGAAAAAAACATTATTAGAAAAATCAAGATCCATCAATAAAATCTTGCAAAAAATAGGCGGCAATCCCGTGGATTTTTTTGAAATGGCCGAGGTGTTGGCCAATAACCTGGAATGCAGTGTGTTCATAGTGGGGCGCCGCGGAGGAATTGCTGGATATGCATTTCATGAAGGAGCCACTTGTCAGGAGATTGAACACCTGATGAGCCATGCTGAACGCTTTCCCGAGAGTTTTAATCAGGAGTTTCTGAACCTGCAAGAAACCAGAACCAATTTTGTTCTGGAAGAAGGACGTCGTTGTATTTTTAATCCCAACAATGTAGGTTGTGACTGTTCTAAGCGTATCTGGTCTATTACTCCAGTTTTTGGAGGGGCGCGGCGCATAGGTACACTGATCATGATGCGCGAAAATCTCGAGTTCAGTGATGAAGACCTAGTTTTAGCTGAGTACGGAGCCATAGTAGTGGCCAATGAGATAATGCGTATGCGGGCAGAGCGGATCGAAGAAGAAGCCCGCAAGAAGGCTGCGGTGCAAATTGCCTTGGCCACCCTGTCCTATTCAGAAAGAGAAGCCATAGAACACATTATTGATGAATTAAACGGTCGTGAAGGCCTGCTGGTAGCCAGCCGGATTGCTGATAAGGTGGGTATTACCCGTTCGGTTATCGTCAGTGCATTAAGAAAATTTGAAAGTGCTGGGGTTATTGAGTCCCGTTCACTGGGTATGAAGGGTACCTATATTAAAGTGCTGAACGATTATCTTTTCGATGAACTAAAACGCTAGTAGAATTTAAAGATTCATAATAGTTTCCCCAAAAAAACAACAAATGACTAGCCTGTTTTTCAACAAGCTAGTCAGTTATTTTTGAAAAATTTAGGTCTTTTATAACAAATATTTTTGTAAATAGCAGGAATTTAAATCGATAAAGTCGAACAAATGGCCTAGAGGTGATGGATATGTTTGACAAAATATTTAATTCTCGGGCACAAAAGGTGCTGATGCACGCCCTCGACGGTGCTACCCTTCGGGGTGAAGTTATAGCTAATAATATCGCCAATGTTGATACGCCAGACTTTAAGAGGAGCGAAGTATTGTTCGAGGATCAACTGCGTCAGTTCTTACATGAGCCCCACCAAGGAACTCAATTAAGAGTTACCAATCCCAGACATATTCAAGTAACCAGGAAACCAACCAGCTTCAGTCCTGAGATTTACCAGGTAAATGATTTAAGCTATCGCAACGATAACAATAATGTGGATATTGATGTGGAAATAGCTAAGATGAGCAAGAACGATATTTATCATGATGCTTTGAGTTCTAGTCTGACTCAAGAGATTCGTTTGCTGAGATTAGCAATTACCGGGAGGAGTTAATTATGCCTTTTCTATCTAGCCTGGATATTAGTGCTTCAGGCCTTTCAGCCCAGCGTTTGCGTATGGACACTATCGCCAACAATATGGCCAACGCTGAAACAACACGCAATAGCACGGGTACTGGACCATATCGCCGTCAGGTAGTGGTATTTGAGGCTCGCTCGGCCCAACCATCTGCTAGGTTTAGGGGAATTATGCAGGAAAAGCTCTCCCAACAAGTGGGTATGGGGGTGCGTGTAAGAGAAATCCGGGAGTTGACTGAAGCAGAATCTCCTTATCGCAGAGTATACGAGCCTTCTCATCCTGATGCGGACCAAGATGGGTATGTCAATTATCCCAATGTAAATGTTGTAGAAGAAATGATAAACATGATTTCTGCCACACGTGCCTATGAAGCCAATGCTAAGGTAATAGAATCTACTAAGTCAATGGCAGCGAGAGCCTTGCAAATTGGACGTTAAGGGAGGTAACTAAATGCGATTGGAACTGTTAGGTACCAGCTTTGCTTCCAGATATCTATCCGAGTCAAACGAGAAACAGGCAAATTCGGGTAGCTTTTTGACATATTTGAACAACGCTTTACAGAGTGTTGATCAATTACAAAAGGAGGCTTCCGCTGGAGCACAGCAGATGGCTCTGGGGGATGAAGAGTATCTTCACAATACTGTTTTAGCCTATGAGAAAGCCAGCTTAGCTCTTCAACTTACTTTGGAAATACGCAATCGAATTGTAGAAGCTTTTCAGGAAATTATGCGAATCCAAATGTAATTTGTTATATTTAAAGTTGAGGAGTATAGTGAATGGAATCTCTGATGACCAACCTTAAACAGATAGGCAATACAATTAAGGAATTCTGGAGCAAATTAACTCTGAATCAGAAAGTAATTGGCTCCGGGGCAGGTCTCCTTATCCTCATAACCTTTCTTATATTGCTATTTAACGGTAGATCGCCGCAGTCAATGGAAGTTCTTTACGCTGACCTTACCGAGAAAGATGCTGCTACTATCGTTGAAAAGCTTGAAGAAGAAAAAATACCTTACCAACTGGAAGACCAGGGTGCTACTATCCTGGTCCCTTCTAATATCAAATACTCTACCCGCTTAAAACTGGCTGCTGAAGATTTGCCGCGGGGACAAGCAGGGTTGGAATTATTCCGGGAAACCAGTTTTGGGGAAACCCAAATGGATAAAAAGGTCAAATATCAGGAAGCTTTGCAGGGAGAACTGGCCAGGACCATTCAGTCTTTGGACAAGGTCAAAGCTGCCAATGTCATACTGGCCATGCCAGAAGAGACCCTATTTTCCGATGATGAGGAACCCACGAAAGCATCGGTAGTCATACGTACCCAAGACAATCAGACTTTAACTGCACGAGAAGTACAGGGGATAATTAACCTGGTATCCAACAGTGTTGAGGGACTTACTCCTGAAAATGTGGTAATCATTGATCAGTATGGCAACCTGGTATCCGATAACATGCTGTTGGACGGGCAGAATGTTACCAGTCAGGTAGAAGCCCAGATACTAATGAAGAGAGCTTTTGAAAAGGAGAAAGAAAAAGCTATCCAGACTATGCTGGATAAAACCCTGGGACAGGATAATTCTGTAGTGCGGGTTAATGCCGACCTGATTTTCGACAGCAAAGAGCAAGTGGACGAGCGTTATTTTCACGATGAAGGCGGTCCTTTTATACGCAGTCAGTCAATCACCCGGGAAGAAAGCACCCAGACCAACGTAAACCCAGCTGGAGTACCCGGTACTGATACCAACATTCCCGAATACCTGGAAGTTAACCCCGACAACCAGGGAGAGTCGACCTACGAAAAGGAAACCAGGGATACCAATTATGAGATCAACCGCACAGAAACAGTCACCAAATTTTCTCCGGGAAATGTTGACTACAACTATTTGACAGTATCGGTTTTGGTTAACCGTTCGTCTCCCCAACAGGAAAGCTTAGGTGATACTGAGGAGGAGCGTCTTGAAAAAATCCGTTCCATTGTTGCCAGTGCCACCGGACTCAGAGAGAACGGTGCCGATGGTATAAGTTTAGAAGACCAGATTTCGGTAGCCTTGATCGATTTCTACACAGAGCCGCAGCCTGAACCAGAGCCTGAGTCTGCAGTCAGCCGCTTCTTGCAGTCAACTTATGCACCGGTATTAATAGCCCTGTTAGCATTGCTATTGCTGGTTTTAATTATAGTTCTACTGCGCCAGCGTTCCACTGCTGGGGTGGAAGGTGCAGAAGAGGAAGCTGGATTTGAAACAGTTGCCGAGGAAGAATTGCGTCTGGAAGACTTGATTGATAGGAACCTGACCCCGGAAGAACGTGAGAAGCAGCGCATTCGGCAGGAAGTGGAACGATTAATTGACACCAATCCGGAAGATGCGGTTCAGGTAGTACGAGCTTGGTTGGCAGAGGATTCGAGGTGATAAGCGGTGGCGGTAACGAGCAAAAAACCATTGAATGGACGGCAGAAAGCCGCCAATTTTATGATCTTTCTGGGGCCAGATAAATCAGCCCAGTTGTTTAAGTATATGAATGAAGAGGAAATTGAACAGATTACTCTGGAAATTGCTAATATTCGTCATGTGGCTAATGACAGAATGGATGAAATATACCGGGAGTTTTTTGAGATGTGCCTGGCCAGTCAATATATTGGTCAGGGCGGGATTTCCTATGCCAAAGAAGTACTGGAGAGGGCATATGGCACGGAAAAAACCGTAGAAATTATCAGCCGGATATCAGCATCGTTGCAGGTACGTCCTTTTGATTTTATGCGCAAGACAGAACCGCAGCAACTGCTTAACTTTATTCAGTCGGAACACCCCCAGACCATTGCGCTGATTTTGGCGTATCTTGATGCCGATAAGGCTGCTTTGGTTCTTTCAGCATTGCCTCCTGACCGGCAGTCGGAAGTAGCAAAACGCATCGCCATTATGGATACCACATCTCCCGAAGTAATCAAGGAAGTAGAAAGGGTACTGGAACGTAAACTGTCTTCCATTGCTCCCCAGGAGTTAACTAATGCTGGTGGTGTTAAGTCGGTAGTAGAAATTATTAACCGGGTGGACCGCAGTACAGAGAAGACTATAATGGAGGCTTTGGAGATACAAGATCCGGAACTGGCCGAAGAAATAAAAAAGCTTATGTTTGTGTTCGAAGATGTGGTTCTGCTGGACAACCGCTCAGTACAGCGCGTGCTGCGTGAAGTGGAGTCTCAGGATTTGGCTCTGGCTCTCAAAGGTGCCAGCAGCGAAGTTGCCGAAAAAATCTTTTCCAATATGTCCAGCCGAGCATCGGAAATGCTACGGGAAGATATCGAATTTATGGGACCTGTGCGACTGCGGGATGTTGAAGAAGCACAGCAACGAATCGTCAACGTTATTCGCCGCTTAGAGGAGATGGGAGAAATAGTTATTGCGCGGGGTGGAGGAGATGAAATAATTGTCTAGAGTCATAAAAGGCGTTCATCTTCAGATTTTTGAGCCTCGCTTAATTGAATTAAGTGACATTGTGACCTGCCTGAGAAGCGAGGAGTTAGAAGAAGCTCAAGCGGCAGAGCAGGAAGACATGGCTACGGTTGAACAGGTGGAACAAGAAGCTGCTCGCATTTTGCAGGAAACAGAACAAATGGTGGTCGATCTTCTTCAGAAGGCCCGCAATCAAGCTCATGAAATACTGGATAATGCCCGGGAAGAAGCAGAAGTGACTCTCAGCAAAGCACAAGAGGAAGCTCATCAGCTTCGGGAGAAGGCTTTTCAAGAGGGTTACCAAGAAGGACTTGAATCCGCACGACAGGCTATGCAGAAGGAAATAAACGAGACTAATCAACAGTGCCAGCAAATGCTGGAAGAGGCTAGAAATACTAAACTGGCCATGTTTCGTACCTGTGAGTCTGACATGATAAAACTGAGCCTGGCAGTTGCTAAAAGAGTGGTGGCTACCGAAATAACCACCAATCCTCAAGTAGTAGCTTCCATTCTCCAAGAGGCTCTATCTTATATTGATCAACCAGATAATCTTACCCTTTATGTTAATCAAAGGGATTTGGAGACTATTCAGGAATTAATGCAAACTCACAATTATTCCGATATTGGTAGTAAGACGAATTTGCAGGTGCAGGTTGATAACCGTATAAGCCCTGGCGGTCTGAAGTTGGATAGTGAGTCAGGAACCGTGGACGCCAGAATAGAAACTCGTCTGGCCAATGTGGAAAAAGCTTTCCAGGAAGTGTTGTCAGATGAATGAACCGGCCCGGTTGGAAACAGATAAACTGATAGATATTGTTGAGAAATTGCCGGTTTGTCAACTAAAGGGTAAAATCTCGCAGGCTATCGGCTTAACTCTAGAAGCCACCGGGCCACGTTTGAGTCTAGGCGAATTATGTTATATCCGTACCAATCACGGCACAGGTCAGTATATTCCGGCAGAAGTAGTTGGCTTCAGAAACAACCGGACACTGATAATGCCGTTGGGTGAACTGGAGGGCATTGGCCCGGGCAGTGAACTATTAGCCAACGGTACCACATTGCGGGTAAAAGTGGGAATGGAACTAATGGGGAGAGTTCTCAACGGATTAGGGGAGCCCATAGATGGCAAAGGCCCCCTACGTACTACCTTAACTTATCCGGTTATGAACCAGCCCCCCGGACCACTTAGCCGTACAAGAATTACTGAGGTCCTACCCGTAGGGGTGAAAGCTATCGATGGGCTGATAACGGTTGGAAAAGGGCAGCGAATGGGTATATTAGCCGGCAGCGGAATAGGAAAAAGCACTTTGCTGGGAATGATAGCTCGCAACACGGAAGCCTATTTAAATGTTATCGCCTTAATCGGTGAGCGGGGACGTGAAGTTAGAGAGTTTTTGGAACGAGATCTGGGAGATAAGGGCCTGGAACGCTCAGTAGTAGTAGTAGCTACCTCGGATCAACCCGCCTTGGTGAGAATCAAAGGCGCTTTTGTGGCTACCAGTATTGCTGAATATTTTAGGGATCAGGGTATGGATGTACTTTTGCTGATGGATTCTCTGACTCGTTTTGCCTTAGCTCAGCGAGAAGTAGGACTAGCTATAGGAGAACCTCCGGCTACTCGCGGGTATACACCATCAGTTTTTGCGTTGCTGCCGCGTTTATTGGAACGAGCCGGTACTTCGCCTCAGGGAACCATAACTGGTTTATATACTGTACTGGTAGAAGGCGATGACATGAATGAACCAATAACCGATGCGGTACGCGGTATAGTAGACGGCCACATAGCTCTGAACCGCAATATGGCAGCTATGAACATATACCCGGCTATTGATGTTTTAAATAGCATCAGCCGCGTGATGATAGACATCGTTTCACCGGTACAGATGCAAGCAGCTAATCGTTTTAGAAGTCTTCTGGCTACCTTTCAGGATGCCAAAGATTTGATTGATATAGGTGCCTATAAGAGAGGTACCAATCCACGGATTGACGAGGCCCTTGATCATATTGACGACATGTACAGCTTTCTGAAACAGGACATTTATGAAGATGCATTATTTGACCGCACCATAAAGGATCTGCAGCAGAGTATCGGAGAAAAGGCGGTTAGTTAATGAAACCTTTTGTTTACCGATTTGAAAGAAAACTTAACCTGGTAAAGCAGGAAGAACAGGCGTTCCGCCTGGAATTACAGCTGGCAATAGCAGAACGGGAACGTATTGTGGAGGAATTAGACCGTCTAAAGAATCGAATTGCTTGTCTGGAGGAAGCGATACGATTCCATTGGGGCAATTCATTGCTTCCGGAAGTAGGACTGCGCAAAGAATACTTGCCTATTCTGAAAGAGCGTTTCCTAAAATTAGTGGAAGATCTGCAGGCAGCTGAAGAAAAAGTTGAAACCACCCGTAAGAAAGTGATAGCGAAGAAACGTGAGACCATGACTTTTGAAAAACTGCGGGAACATGATTGGCAGGAGTACCTGTACGAAGTGAACCGGGAGGAGCAGAAAATAATTGATGAACTGGCTATAACCTCCGGGAGCCGGGACATTATCCAAAGAGGAATGGGATCATGAAGGCGATTAAAATTGGAGCATTGACATTAATAATTGTGGCTATTGCCAGTGGAGCTATTTACATGCTGATGGTAATGGATGTTATTCCTACTCCGGGTTTTATGAAGAACTTACCGGTGCTAGGGCAAAACCTGCAGACAGAAAGCAGATCAGAACTTACCGCTGAGGAAAAGCTCCGCCGGGATTATGCAAAACTGCAGGAGGATCTTAAACAGCGTGACCAGGACATGAAAGAGCTGCAAGCCCAGCTAAACGAAGCGGAAGCCATTAATAAGAAGTTACAAAAGGAGAACGAATCATTGAGCAATCAGATCCAGGAACTGCAGACCAGCCACACAAATCAACAATCGGTTTATAAGGATATGGCTAATTACTTTTCAGAAATGAAAGCCCAGGATGCTGCTGATCTATTATCCCGCCAAAAGGATCAGGATATAATTGGTATTTTAGGGGAGATGGAAACCAGTAAAGCGGCAGAGATACTGCAGAAAATGGATCGAGAAAAAGCCGCTGCTATTACCAGGCAGATGCTGGCAGTATCACCCTAGTTAGTTACTGCCTTCATCATAACAACTACCGAAAGGAGGTGAACAAGATAAGAGCAGGTATGATTTTACCCGAAAAGGCAGCTACCCAACCCCATGAAGTCAAAACCCGGCCGGTGAAACCGGAATCAGTACCTCGGGGCAGTTTCCAGCGTACCTTGCAAAAGGAAATTCGACGAGATCAGCCAGCTAAAGATCCATCTACCGCTGGCAAGAGGGCGGGCCTTTCCGGTACCGAAACCCAGAACAAATCGGCATCGCAGGATATCGCTGGGGTGAACCCTTCCACCGAAGAGAAAACCGCCGAGGTATTAACAAACCCTGGGACTACGTCAGAAACAGGCACCGCTGATAAGACTGAATCTGCTGCGGCGTTTTTCACTCAGGTAGGTTTAGAAGCAGAATTTACCGAAGGGCTGACAGCAACAGTTCAAGCTCCTCAGACGGTAGCTTTGGGTCAGGAGACTATGGAACCCTCCGAAAGCCAAACTCAATCCGGATGGGGATCCATGCTGGCTCGTAACCAGGCTAGCACCATGGTGAATCAAGCTAGCACTCCAACAACTGCAAACAGTTATGGCAGTACACCTTGGTCGGCAGATGCATCTACAGGGGTTCAGCTTGATACAAACCACCCGGGACAAACCGCTGCCAGCTCAGCGGGTCAGGGAGCCGGTTCAACGGACTTGCAGTCAACACCACTGTTAGCCATAGCCAGTAAGATTGGTGAGGTGAAAAACCCTGAGGAACCCCAGGGCAAAATTGACAGCCAACACCAGCAAACCGCTCGAGAACTGGCGGAGTTGGAGAGCCTAAAACTGACTGGACAAAAAGCACCTGTTATTAGACCATCTGCTGCACCGGAACATGACCAAACAGGCAAGGAATCACGCAGTGATAATACTTACCAGGCAGTTCGTCCGGAAGGACATACATTCAAGTCAGCGGAGTTAAACAGCTCGGTGACAAACAAAACTGCAAGTTTTAACAGCAATGTGGATACCCAGGAAGTGCTGAACCAGATAGTACGCAGGGCAGAACTTATGGTAAAAAACAACCTTTCACAGATGAAAATTGAGCTATACCCTGAGTTCTTAGGTAAGTTAACCATAAAGGTTATGGTGGAAGAAGGGGCAGTTACAGCCAGGTTTATTACCGATAATCATCAGGTAAAACAGATGCTAGAGGCCAATTTAAGCATGCTCCGGCAAACTCTAGAGAGCCAGGGTATGCGAGTTGAGAGGGCTGAAGTCGATGTGCAGTTAAGTAATGGCGGCCTGTTTGATGGGTCCCACCAACAGCGGGAATGGAACTGGGATAGTCGTTATTTTCAAAACCATGCGGAAACAAGCCTGACAAATCAAGATCCTAATCAGATTGCCCAGGAACTATTACCCATGGAATCGGCCACGTATGAAGCCTATGGTATTGGCCCTAACGGCAGTTTGGACTTTGTGATATAGGAGGTGAAAGAATGGCGGTAAGTACTGATTATACATTTGTTCCATTTATCAAAAGCGGTGACAGCGATACTACTAAGACTCAGGTTAAGGATGGTAGTATTCTCGGCAAAGATGATTTTTTGAAGTTGATGATTACTCAGCTGCGATACCAAAACCCGCTGGAACCCATGGATAATACCGAATATATATCCCAGATGGCATCCTTCAGTGCTTTGGAACAGATGACCAATCTGAACACCAGCTTTGAAAGGG
>Ga0208693_1001347_pt1 | contig 17766 bp, 25 predicted proteins | sample AD_UKC071_MetaG_FD_184438 | JGI IMG/M metagenome (GOLD analysis project Ga0208693, IMG submission 184438) | Active sludge microbial communities of municipal wastewater-treating anaerobic digesters from USA - AD_UKC071_MetaG (SPAdes) (version 2) | ecosystem: Engineered > Bioreactor > Anaerobic >... | reverse complement strand
TAGATGAAGCCCTGAGCATGGGAATGCCCGTGACGTTCGTCGACCCTGCGCCGTTCGTAGAGAGACAAGACAAGTCTACCGTCGATCTTCGACCCAAAAGCTCTCGAGACATACTCGAACGGTGTCGCAGGAAACGCGATGAAGATTTTCCAGAAAGATAATTCGGAGATGATCGGTCTTTGAAGAAATTCCTTGTTAGCAACTGTTGAAAGTGTTTGAATGAACGGTTTATCTTAAACAAGAAGGGGAATCTGATGATGGAACTAAAGATATTACCGGAGATTGAAGAGAACCTGTTTCCGTTGCAACCTGAAGAATTTAAGTTTCTTGAAGAGAGCATTTTATCTGAAGGAGTCAGGGATGCTCTCATCGTGTGGCCCAAAGACGGCGAATTGATACTTGTCGACGGGCATAACAGATACAGGATCGCTAAGGAGCATAACATACCGTTTGAGATCAAGGAGAAGCATTTCAATGATTTGGACGAAGTACTTGAGTGGGTAGACTTCAACCAGCTCGGGAGAAGGAATTTAATCGATGAGCAGAGAAGCTATGTATTGGGAAGGTTGTATAGGAGAAGAAAAAGAAACGTCGGAAGACCTGCATATGTATACACAAATACTGAAAATTTTTCAGTATTTTCAAAAAACAATTCAATCGCTAACGTAATAGCCAAACAATCTGGCGTTGATGAAAGAACGGTATATAACGCTGCCGATTTTGCTAATGCCGTTGATAAAGTTAAAAAGATTGATCCTGAAGCCGCCGGCAAAATTCTCCAAGGAGAAGTGGTTGGAGCAATAACGCATCTTCCGAAGATCGTAAAAAAGAATCCCGAAATACTGCCTAAATTATCAGAGAAAATCAAACAAACGTCTGTTCCAAGAATATCGGATATTGTCAAGAATATCCGTAAGGAAGAACTGAAGGAACAGAGAGAAAAGCTCCTACAAACGGTTGAAGCCATTCCGAAAAGCGATAAGTACGAAATATTGATCGGCGATATGTCTGTAATACAGCTTGATAAAAAATTTGATTTTATCATTACCGATCCGCCTTATCCGAAGGAATATCTGCCTTTATATGAAGTGCTGGCCAAACGTTCTCGAGAGTGGTTAAAAGACGATGGTTTATTAATCGTCATGTGCGGACAGTCTTACGTGGATCAAATTCTTCAAATGATGACTAAATATATCAGTTACTATTGGACCTGTGCATATTTGACGCCCGGTCAACCCACTCCCTTAAGACAGAGACAGGTAAATTCTTCGTGGAAGCCGGTTTTCGTTTTTGGTAAGGAAAGTTATTCCGGGAAAATCTTCGGTGATGTATTTAAAAGCGATATCGAAGATAAATCTTTACATGAATGGCAACAATCGGTTTCGGGAATGTTGTCTGTCATAAGACAGTTTTGTTTACCGGGACAATCTGTTTTAGATCCTTTTTGTGGTACCGGAACTACAGGTGTGGCGGCTCTTACCTACGAGTGTACGTTTACCGGAGTTGAAATAGATCCTAAAACAGCGGAAATTGCCGGAAAAAGACTAAAGCTGATAGAAAATGACAAAACCAAGATATGATAAGCATTCAACAGAATTCGGTTTATGGCTTAGAGAACAAGAAGAAATAAATAGTCGTCATGGTTTTGTTGCAAGTAATTTGGACTATATTTGGCAGAACTACAAGACCAAACAATGGATGTTGATTGAAGAAAAGAGATATATGGCTAATCTTACGTGGAGTCAAATGCAGATGTTTAAATTTTTGGTTAAAAAAATAAAACATGATCCTAAATTTTATGGATTTTTTTTAATACAGTTTGAAAGAAGCTCGCCCGATGACGGAAATATCTATATAAACCATAAACCGGTAACAAAAAAAATGTTAATTAAATTTTTAAGATTCGAACTTATCATTCCATCTTTATTTTTTAAGAAAACTAATTTCACCCAAAATAATAAGGCGGTGATTAAATGATCTATCTTGCAATTCCTTATTCCGGTATGGAAGAACTGTCTTTTGAGATATCTTGCATGATTACGGCTTTCCTGATGAAAACGGGACAGGTCGTATATTCACCCATAGTCCACGGACATACTTTGGCGAGCAAATGCAGGTTGACCGCCGGACATGATTTTTGGTTGAATCAGGACTTAGACATGCTTCGTCGCTGTGACGAGCTTTACGTAGTGGCGATGGAAGGCTGGGACAAAAGCGTCGGAGTACTGGCGGAAATCAGGGAAGCTCAAAAGCTGGAAATCCCGATAAAGTTTGTCGATCCCGGTGTATTTATCGAAAAACTTAATCAGAGATCGCAAAAGGACCTTCGTCCGCGAAGCTCCCGAGACATAATACTTGAGCAGCGCCGTCGGGAATCACGCGAAAGGTAATCGGGTTGAATAGTTTTGTAGCCACGATGTAGCCACGATGTAGCCACAAAGGAGTTGATTCGTTGAAAAAGTGTCTTGTAATCATTTGTTTGATTCTCCTGTCCGTTCCCGCCTATGCCGGCGCCGTAGCCACGCAGCGGGTAAAAATTATCGTAGAAAGAATAGCGGAAATTGACGTTTACGGAAATCCCGAAATATATTTAAACGTCGCCAAAGATAAGGAGTCTCACGCGGAAGGAAGTTACAACATTACGGTTAACAGTAATGTTCAAATACTTGCGAACATTGATCAAAGATTGCCCGAAGGAATGTCTTTTTTTGTCTCACTGCAGCATCCGAACAAAGGGTCATTTTGTCCCGAAGTTCTTCTTTCCGAAGACCCGAAGCCCGTCGCAAAAGATATATCTCCCGTCGCGGCAAGGGATAACGGAATCAATTACAGGTTGACCTGCGAAAATATCGACAATTACGAAGGAGAAGTCTGCGTAACGTTTACCGTTACGGATTGACGATGAAAATAATTTTTGTAACTCCGGGAGCCGGCGAAAGAATAGATTTTTTATCTTCTCGAAATTGCAGAATTTCCCACGAGATAATGAAGCACGAAATTTACAGGGACGCGTCATGTTCGGTGAAGATTACAGAAATGGTACAGCCCTGCATTATCGTTGAATCTTTCAATTCGAAGTTTCTCTTTTTGTTTCATGAAGTTGCAGAACAAATTTCAAATTCTTTTTTCAAAATTAAGGATATCAGCACTTCCTGCATGAAGTGGATAGAAAATCAATGGAGCAGGTATTCTTACTCCCCAATGAGCGGGAAAGATTTTGCAAGGCTCGCCGGGTGGCCGGAAAAATATATCGATAAATCCCTGCCTGTTTTGGCGAAATGGACGGAAAAAGACAGGATACGGCCGGAGTTCTCCGTCGACGGAATCAGGCTTTACAACTTCGAGAACGATCGATTTTACAATGTTCACAAAGTAATGGCAAAGCTGTTCACGGAATGGATGCGGGATCGTTACAATTTTGTATTGACGAAGGGAAATTTGTTTGTTTGTCCCGTTTGCGGAAAATTTATCGAATTCTCGGAAGACGTATCTGTCTGCGATCATTACGAAGTCGAAAAGGTTTTCTCAAGTGATCCGGTATATATTTATAATTTAAACATCGGACGGCAAACAGTTGACAATTAAATCAGGAGTGATATTATATATAAAAAGCAAGGAGAATGATAATGTCCGTAATAAAGTTTTTCGGAATTCCCTGGGGATTTGAAGAAGATTTGGGGCCGTACGATATTACGGGGTGGTTTTCTCCGAAGACCGATGACGTCATTACCATTTACGATCAACCGCCGGGAAAGCCCCCTTTTTTAAAAGTGGGATGAAAGGGGGTGTTATTTTTATTAGATGTATTGCAAATATCTAATAACTAATTATAATTTAATCATGAACTGGAAGCAATGGGAGTGATCAACAATAACTGTATATAATATTAGACATCATTTTGTATGGCATCCTAAACACCGCTTTATCGTACAGCAGTTGAAAGGTTATACTTCTCGTATGTTGAGACAAGAGTTCCCATCGCTGAAAAGTAGGCTACCGTCTATGTGGACCAGATCGTACTACTGTGAATCAGTTGACCATATATCCGAAGAGACTATCCGTAAGTATATCAAGAAGCAGAAAAACAAATGAAAACATACTGTTTCAAATTTTATCGTTCAAAGAAGAACAAAAAACTCCACAGACAGATAGACATTGCTGGGCGGATATATAACCACCTTATAGCCCTGCATAAGAGATACTACCGCCTGTACGGAAAACATTTGAACGTCAACAAACTGATGCAACATATAACGAAATTAAAGAAACGCCGAAAGTTTGTTTTCTGGAATCAGTTAGGTTCCCAGGCGATCCAGGATATTGCCCAGCGGATTGAAAGGAACTACAAGCTCTTTTTCAAAAACCAAAAGCGCGGTATCAAAACAGCGCCGCCTTCCTTCAAGAAGATCAAGAAGTACAAATCTTTCACTTTGAAGCAGACCGGATACAAACTGCTTGAAGGGAATAAGATTATAATTATGGGCAACGTATACAAATATTCCAAGTCCCGCAATATTGAAGGAAAAATTAAGACCTTGACGGTTAAACGCAACTTTCTAGGAGATATATACATTCATCTGACGTGTGAAACTAAAAAAACCGCTGTCGAACCAAGATCGGGTAAAAGCGTCGGGTTGGACTTCGGCCTGAAGCAGTTTCTCACAACGTCAGATGGAAAAATTATCGAATCTCCTTTATTCTTCAAACAAAGTTTAAAAGAAATACGGAAACTACACAGAATCCTTTCCCGCAAAAAGAAAGGATCTAACAATCGCAAAAAAGCATTAATAACTCTTGCTAGGGCCTACAAGAAGATAGCAAACCGCCGCAGGGACTATCACTTCAAGCTGGCTAAAGAACTGGCTGAAGAATATGCCATAATCTGCATTGAAGACTTAAACATTAAGGCGATGCAGAAGATATGGGGAAGAAAGATATCCGATCTCGGACACGGCCAGTTTGTAAACATCTTAAGGCACCAGTGTACTAAGGTTGGGACGATGGTAATAGAAATTCCGCGGTTTTATCCTTCCAGCAAGACATGTTCAAAGTGTGGGTATGTGCTGAAAGAATTGTCTCTCGATGTAAGAAGTTGGGCCTGTCCGATATGTGGTGTAGTACATGATCGGGATGTCAATGCGGCCATAAACATTCTCAGGGTTGGGGCATCAACCCTTAGGGGAGAAGGAGTAAAACCTGCTTCGGCGGGCATCCTTCGATGAACCAGAATCCCACAAATTTATTCGTGGGAGTATGTCAAGTAACTTACGACAAAGTAAGCTATATAAATCAGGAAGGTTCCGTAATACTGGGCGGGGTGCTTGTTTAAAATGAACGGAAGACTGCAGCAAATCGAAGAATGGACCGATTACGACGAAATCGTTGTTTCTTCCCTGGTTTTATCGAATAAACTTCTTAAAGCCATCATTGAAATGGTTACTCCAGGTCGCGGGCGCAGGTTCGAAATGCCCAAGGAAAAAGAAAATATCAAGATACTTCAAAAGTGCGTACAGGGAATTGACGAAGTTATAGAGTCGCTAAAAGACGCAAGAAACGTTCCCGCGGAAGCAAGGGAATGCCACCTGACGGTAATAGAATCGCTGGAGCAGATATCGATCTATTGTCATTGGGCCTTCGACGATTCCGATATCGTCGCAGACAGCAAGAAAATTAAACGGGCCGTTTCCGCTTCAAAGAAGTTTTACGAAAGGGCGCTTCGTTCATTCCGCAAAGTTTATGCGGACGTTTACTGATAACGAAGGGAGATACAGGATAATGTCGAAAGAAATAAACGATTTAATAGAACTTTCCTATAAGGTTTCTTTGATATCGAATACGGAAGATTTGGCAAATGCCTTTGTTGAATGGATTGCTTTGTGTGAAGAAGATGTTGACCCTATATTAAAATTCGTAAGGAGACTGAGTAAATGAAAGACCGCATTAGATATGCCGCGGATGCCATAGGAATACTAAAGGATATCGAGCTTCATTTATCTGCCTTAAAGGATACTCTGCACAGAGACTCGGAGTTTTTTAAAAGGTTTTATTCGACTTCTTCCATAGGAATTTTGGGACTTCAGTCCAAGAAATTGTCTTTAATGGACGTCCCGAAAGATATGACGGAAGAGCACGAACTTTTAAAGAAAATCGTAAACAAATCCTTTAACCTTTCGGGCATTTTTTCTCTCAGGGACGACAAGCTCATCGGCGAATTCGACGAGATGTTCGACGCCGTCATGTCCGACATAAAATGCTTGAAAGACAAGCTCTTTTTAGAGTTTTATTCCCATGACGAAGATTGGTTGAATATGCCCGCGATAGGGTTGGAGATCACGGATTGAGTATTATTTTATAAAAACGATATACGGGCGGAGAGATATGGAGAAGATATGCGTAATAAGTAAAATTCTTAAGGTCTTAATATGTTTATGTACGCTGTCTGTTGCTTTAATACTTTTTTATATTTTTTCGGGAGCGTTTATCGCAAGTATCCCGGAATTGGTGAATTTAGTAAAAACGATTTTTTAATCGGCGAGTTATAAATTAAAATATCCCGCGCCTTTTCTTTTTACTCCAACCGGAGCTCCATGGGATTTCCTGTTTCTCGATAACTTCAACGGGCTCGGGCTCCGGTTCAGTCTCCTTCGTCAGCTCGTCTTCCGAGAGAAAGGTCTCGTCAAGAACGTCTTCTTCGTCGATCTTTTCGTTTGCGAATTCTTCGTATAAATCTTCCGGTTCCGGTTCTTTTTGTCTCGATAACATCTCCTGTAATTCCACCGTGCTCACCGGAGTCAGTACTTTTACGTTAACGTAAGTCCCGCCGAAACTCGATTCGAGCTCTCCCAATACCCTGATAAACGTGCCTTTTTTGATTCGTTTTAGCTTCTCTACGAGTTTGTCTCCGTATACGCGCGTGAATATATAGTGCTTTGCGATCTTGTCCTTTCTCGGTTTTTCAATAAGGATAGAGAAGGAAGCGTAAGGACCGAAGTTTCCTTCTTTTATTTTGAGCTCGTCTTTGTAATAAAATCGGCCCGTGATCTCCACGGAGCTGTCGTACAATATTATGAGATCATCTATTTTGCTTTCCACACTATCGTACTCCCGTTTTGTTTTTTGATTACTATCGTCCCTTCCGTCTTAGCGTCCTTTGCCGTCGTCGTCTTGCTTGCGCTTGCCGTGGATTTTACGGACTTATTCATGAGAGAAAAAAGATAGTTTCTGTCTCTTGCCAGGGCATTCTTCGAGCTGCCTTCCAACAATCCCGAAGAGTAAAGTTCAAAAGTATGCCAGTTGGCGTACGTGGTCGAAATGTAATTTCCCGACAGCGCTCCGTAATATCTTTTAAGTCCGCCCGCTACGGACTTTTCATCTCTCAAATATCTCGCAAGGATCAGGCAGCCGGCAGCGGTTCCCAGATCCGTCGTAAAAAGCTGATCCCTTTCTGATATGCCGTTTGCCCTTAAAAGTCCGTTGTGTATGTTCCACATTACCTGCATCGGACCTGCAGCTCCCGCTTTTGATAATGCCTTGGGATTGAAAAACGATTCCGTCTGCATTACGCCTACTACCAATCCTATGGGCACCGAATATTTTCTTGAATATTTTACCGCGGCCGCCGAAAGCTCCAGTAGGGTCGACCTGTCTCCGTTTGGTTTCATCTCAAGCATATATTCGTATATCTTCTTCGCTTCTTTTATTTCTTCCAAGGAAGCGTCCCTGCCGAGCATTTCCTGCGCTTTCACGGAAGCTCTTTTCATCTCGGCGTCAAATATTATGAAATCAAGCGGGCTGTCCGACAGCGGAGTATTGTAAAAATAGAAACCGTCTTGATTTTGTTTTTTCGGGATATCTCTTATTTCTGTTTTTTCTGATATTTTCATGTCTTCAAGAGCGATCTCCGCTTCCGCCTGTACGGGCTCAAAGATATCTTTATGTTTGACCAGTACGCCGAAGGTAAGAAGAGTTCCTATCGAGATGAAAATCGTTGCGTTAGTGATTGCCTTCTTGAATTCTTTATTTTTAAAGATTTTCTTCAACGTTAACACTCCCTTTTAAGGGTTGTAAAACTTCTATTTTTATTACCGACTCCGAAATTTCGGGAGTCGGGACCGAAGCTCCGGAGATCATGAAGATGCTCGACGGAATTCCCGTTACGGAAATGATATCCGGATCGGCGGTTTCTTCCGGCTTTACGTTAAATATCCATGCTATCTTTGTGAGTTTCCCCAATCCCTTCAGGCTCTTTCCTTTAAGAATCTTCAATATTTTATTCATGGATAATCCTTTTCAGGAAGCACCTTCCTTTTTTAGGGCAATTTCTTGCTTCGTCCAATTTGTCGCAGTTGTATGGAGAATATCTTCTTTCTTTTAGGTATCTGTGCATCTGTCTTGTTTCGTTTTCTTTAAATCTGTTTGCGTCCCGCCTTGATATTTCGACGAAGGTCTCTTCGTCGGTGACGCACGCCAGCGAAAACCATGCATAGTAACTTAAACTTTCGGGCCTTGAAAAGGCCGCTTCGATTATCGGGCACCTGTTTGATTTTTCCTGCAAAGATTTCAAGGAAACGGGAGCGGTATATCGGATTGATTTCCCGACTTCCCTTTTCTTCGCGGCGGGAAGAAAGCCGAAAAATTCGGGATCGTAAATATGCCCGAGCACCTTTACCGATACATATTTTTTCGGTATGTATTTATAGTTCCAGCTGCCCGGGAAGCGAAGTGTATGCGAACAGTGTCCCGCTCCCGCGTCTCCCCGTAGCACGTAAGCCAGCGATTCGTTCAGTTCCTGCGCTTTTTCCGGATCAATCGGCTTGTTCAATGCGAAATACAAATGAGTGCCGCGACCGGAATTGACGACGGCGCTCGGAATGAGACTCAGTTCTTTCATTGCTTCCCTTTCTTCATTTGAAAGGGGCCTTTCTACGTCCGCCCATAACGTCGTTGCCATTGCAAGGTCCTTCCTGTTTTGCGTTTTGGACGGTATTACCCGAAAATGAAGGCTCTTTGAATTTTGCGCCATCTTTAATCCCTGCATCGCCCACTCCTTTAAATTCCTTACCCGGTCCGTATGACTTTCTACCGGTAAGGGTTCCAGCTTCCTTATCTCCAGATACCATTCGGGATCGGCGCAGGAGTATATGAGATTGAAAAATTCGTATATTTCCTTCATCTTTTCTCTTCCTTCATTTTCATGATTATTCTTGCCGTTTGCTCTATGAGAAATTGAGTTTGTGTCACGTCGGGCATCAACCATACGACGGGAGCTCCGTCTTCGATTGAAAATATCCTGTTTTTCTTCATGGAAGAAAGGGCAAGCGAATAATATTTATTGTCCCTGTATCCGTCTATCTTTAACTTTATGACCGCCGCCGGACTTAAGGCTTCAAAGGTTTTCATCTCTTCGGGAGAAAAAAGCAGTATTCCGTTATTCGTCGGCGTCGCCCATGTTATTTCGACTACGTCGGTCAATATATTTTCGTCAAAGGCGGGAAAAACAATCTTCGCCATTTCGGCGAACCTTTTCTTGTCCCGCTCACTGCTTAATGAAGCCGTATTTAAGTTTTCCAGCATCGGATATTCTTCCCGCGCTATTGCTCCGCCGAGAAGAATTTTAAACATCATCTCGGCATTTGAGATTTTCGTAATCGTGTTTTGTTTCCATATGGCCGCGTCGAGAGCGACGGGATTTAACGAAAGGGCGGTCGCTTTACCGGCCGTCATAAGGAAAACAAAGACCGAAAACAGGCAGATAAGTCCGGTTTTAATAATTTCTTTTCTTCTGTTTCGCAAAGGTAATAAAGCCCCTTCCCGTAAGTTTTTGTATCGGGAAGACCGTCCGTTATGGCCAGTTTTTTTATCTTTTCGGGACGGCTTCCCGTCCAGTAATTTGTTTTTCTGTCGTAACTGAAGTCCTTGAGCATCGATAGGACGAAATCGCTTACGTAAGAAACGCGTACCTTTATCGCTCCGTCTTCTTTGAAGGCAAATACGTTTGAAGATTCGGCCACTATATCTTTTTCGTTTCTCCACTTTATTATTTTTCTTTGTATAAAAGAAAGGGTCATCAATTCCGGGAGTTCGAACACGAAGACTCCCGCTCCGTCGTATCTTTTTTTCCCGCCAAGTTCTTCTTCCGCAAAGATGCTGTCCGCAATGCATGTGGCCAAAAAGGACCAGCCGGTTTTCTTTATACACAGAGCGTAAGGATTTATTCCGTATTTTTTGTTGGAAAAAAACCAGGACTTAAAAGCTTTTATTTTTAAATTTTGCGGAATTCTCGCTCCCTTGTAGGTAACGAACCTTTCTTCCTTGTCTTCGAAGAGCTTGGCTTCTCCCTTTTCTCCTTTGATGTCGGCGAGTATTTTCTTGGACGTTTCTCCAAGAATTATGGGAGCCATGAAAAGATCTGAAGAGTCTATAAAAACCCATTCCCTTACTTTTGTTTTTATGGTATTTTATCTCCTTTCGTCGTTGTTTTTTATCCGATATAGTTGACAAATATTTTCAATAAGTATATCATATTATTGACAGCAAATCAACGAATAAAGGAAGGTGCCGCCGTGAATTTATTTTTTAAAACATCATGAGTTTCAATCCGGCTTTATACGTCAAGAAAATGCCCGACGGGACGCTGGAGTTACCGCTTTTCGCCAGGATGCTTTGGCTTAATGCGGAACGTCCGGGCTGGAGAATTACGTCGGAAAAATTTTCCGTCGTAGCAATAGAAATCCCCGAAGGGCAGGAGAAGGCGATTAGGTATGTGGCAATAGGGCATGTCTCCGTCATTGACGAACAGGGACGAAAGGTTTTATCGGTGCCTTCTTCTACGGAAGTCGATTCGCCCTTTTTTGCCGAAGATTTGTTTCGCTTCGGCGCAGAACTGGCGCTGGATATTTTAGGTTTTCACGTAAGAAATATTCCCGCCGAGTGCTGGGAGCGTGTAAACCTTCCGTCGATCAAGCCGAAACCCAAGGAATCTGCGCCTGCAAATATCGAGATTGAGCCCGAATTTAACCTTGTCGAAGAACAGGTATTTGAAGAACAGCAAAGCGTTGATTTCGATTCTCCCGACGAAACCGAAGCTCTCTTTTTAAAAATACTGCAGGAAAACCCGACAGGCTTAGGATTTTTGCAAAAGGAAGTCTCGGAAGGAAATCCCATGGAACTCTTGAATCGGTATTGCTACAAGATTACGGGACTTCCGTGGAATGTGGCGGAAGAAGCCGAGAAAAGGATGGTAAGGGATTGTTTAGAAAAGCTTGCTTAATATTGATCTTTTTGCTTTTCGTAAGCGCCTGTTTTGCTTCCGATTTGCGATCGGAAGGAGCGAGAGCATATATTCTCGGTTTTCTCGCGGGAGACGGCGAAGTTTATTCAAATTCCGCAGCATTAAGGGACGACGTTTTGTTCGTGCTAAGGCGACTGGCCTATCCTTTGTCTTCGTGGTCGTGGGGACAGGCCGTGATAGAAAGGGAGTCCGTAAACGGCGATCTGGTAACTCTCGAAGTTGTTCGTCCCGACATTTCAAAATTCTTTTCAGGCAAAAGGCCGGAAACGGTAGAAGAATGGGCGGGATTTCTTTCTTTATCGAGAAGTTTTCCCGAGACGGACAAAATAAAAGAAGAAATAACACTGAAAGTCAATGCGGTAGGAGAACTGGAAATTTCAAAGGAAACAAAGAAGAAGATGTTGGACGAAGTGGTAAATGATCTGTTATCGGGAATTCAATGGTGCTGCGATCACAGGGAAGTTGCTCCCAAGGAGTATCTTCTTTCGATGTATTCGGAAGTAAGTCACGGTTTAATTTCCGTTCCTTCCGATGTCATAGAAAAGATAAAAATATTTATTGAAGGTGATGAAAAGTGAAAAAAATAAAGACAGCGTTAAACGGCGTGATCCACAGGTTTCCCAAGCTGTTCCATTGGATTTGTTACATGGCGTTGTCGTTGAGCGCTTCCGCCGCCATGGCCGCGGATCCCAACGTTTGGGTAGGAGACATCGACAAGGGATTCGAAGCATTAAATACCGCGGTAATTCTTTCCGTCGTAATCGGCGTCGTTGTCGTCGCCGTGGGATTTGTCTTGGGCGGGATTAAGTTTATGAAAGACGACATGCAGGGAAGCAAGGACATCATCGTGAAATGTTTCGTGGCAGGCGCCGTCGTTGCCATGGCTCCCACTATCGTGAAATTTATCGTAGGCGCCTTTAAGCTGGACAATTTGACGAGCGGACTTAAGTAATATGCCCGAAAAACGTTTTATGCCGAGACGACTGCACAAGCCTGTTCCGCTTGTTTGGAACCTTACCGGGCCGCAGGTACTGGTAATGATAGTTTCTTTCGCTCTTTTGTCCGTGTTTATCATTACGGCTCGAACCGTAACTTTCTTGATTCTGGGAGTCGTGATAATGGGGATTGTCTTGGGCGGAGAATACATACTTTTTCAGGCTTTGGAAGGTACGGAAAGGTCTTTGTTGAAGCATCTTGTCTCGAAATTTAAATACGGAATGAAAGTTCCGGAAAGGTATTCGGGGAGATAGGCTATGTTTATTCCGACTTCCGTTTCAGAAGAAAAGGCAAAGAAAAGAGTACTGTCCTACGGGCTTCCAAGGGAAATACCGCACGAAGATTATTTCGAAAAAGAAGTAATCTACTCCGACGGGTCTCTCGGAAGGATGTATAAGTTAAGTCCCGTCTTCATAGATTCGCTCGATGACGTCCAACAGGAAAATCTCGCTTCGTCCGTAGCTTCCGCAGTTTCCGTTCAAGGCTGCGATGTCCAGTTCGTATGGAGAAAAAAGGCAGTGCTGCCCGACCTGGAGTATTCCTTAGGGATACCCGATCCGATTATTTATTTATTGTCGAAGGACAGAAAAAAAATGTTTCTTGATATGGCCCTTAACGAAGAGCTGTTTTCCGTATCGGCGGAAATGTGGATACGAAAAAAGTACGCAAGGAGCACTCCCGGAAGCTTGTCTCGCGCGGTTGAGATCAACGAAGAAAAGGCCATGCAGGCATTTTTTAACGAACATAAAAATATATCTTCGGATTTTTCTATATTGTGTGATTCCGTGGTATCTCCTTTGGAAAAATATCTGAATCCGGAATTGGGAACTGCCGAAAATGTCGTCGCTTCTCTTTGGGATTATTTCGTCGGAAGTTCGGGCTGCCCCGAATGGAAATTCGAAAAACCGATCAGGGCGTTATTCTCCGGCGTGGACGTAGCCAGGCGCTGGGGATATCTGGCCGTAGGAAACCAAAACGAAAGGCTTATTTCGGTTTTATCGATGGACGACCTTCCTTCTTACAGCTTCATGTCAATGATTAATCATTTGCTGTTTATTCCCATGGAGATGACGGTCGTCATGAACGCCCGCGCCCTTCCCATGGACAGGGTTAGGGAAGATTTAAGAAGGCTTTACCGGAGATATACTTCCGGAGTGATATCCAACGATCCCGAAATGCAGGAAAGGGCTGCGGAAGTCGATATCTTACTCAGGGAGCTTGAAGTTACGACGGGGCAGATGTCTTCCGTTGAACTTTACGTAGTGTTAAACGACAGGACGGTACAGGGATTGTCTCACAAGGTTTCTACCGTGACTTCCAATATGAAGTCCAGGGCAGATATCACGATGAGACAGGAAAAAGCCGCTTTACACCTTGCGTGGCGGGCGGCAATGCCCGGTTGGTGTTACGTCGGGACCGCCGACAGGGATTTTAAGATAATGAACAAGAACGCGGCCGATCTTGCTCCCGTGCTCGGTCCGCCGGAATCTTCGAAAAATCCGTTGTTCTTTGTAAAAGCCCCTTACGCCACGCTTTGCGGTATAGATATATTTGATCCGAGACTTCCCGCCGGACACGGGTTGGTAGTGGGCTCCACGGGATCGGGAAAGTCCTTTGCGATGTCTTTGATTCTTTTGTCCGCTATGGCTCGAAATCCCTTGGTGTTCATCATAGACAAGGGCGGAAGCTACCGAAAGCTCTGCAACATAATGAACGGTTCTTATATTGATTTATCGGGAGACGTAGCTTTTAATCCCCTTGAAGGAAGGTCGTCCTGGAAGGAAAGGGCGGGAGTAATCTCGCTGATGATTCAAACTATGGTAGCGGGAGAAAACGGCACCGGAAGGGAAGAAAACGTCATTATAGAGCGACTGATTTCCGAGCTTTATCTTTCCTTCGAAAGGGAAGGTATAAACAGGGAGCCTACGCTTTCCGACGCTTACAGGATACTTCGATCGCAAAGGCTGTTCGATCCCGATACGGAAGACCTTGAAAACGCGCAAAGACAGATACTTCTCCATTTCGCGAAATGGACAAGGGTAGGAAGTAAGGGAACGACGTTTTACTCAAAAATGCTCGACAATCCGAAGACGACGGTATCGATAGAAGGAGCTAACTTTGTAGTCTTCGATCTTCAGGGAGTAGAACAGTACCCGGACGTTATGCAGATTATATTTATCTACCTTACGGATATCATCAGAAGAAGAATAATGGAAGAAAAGCAAAAACAAAAGATATTGGTCTTCGACGAAGCGTGGTCTTTGCTCAACAGCGAAGAGTCAGCCAACTTTCTCGGCGAGCTTTACAGGACGATGAGAAAGTTTGACTGCGCCGTATGGGCCATAACTCAAGACATATCGGATATCGAAGGTTCATATGTGTCAAACGCCATAATGACCAATACGTATAGATATATCGTTCTCAGACAGATTAACGAAAGAGCCATACAGGCAATCGAAAGGGTATTGAATCTCAACGAAGTAGAAAAGTCCGTAGTTTCTTTGCTCGAGCAAAAGAAAGGATATTACTCGGAAATATTCTTAAAACAAATGGGTATAGGCGCTTCTCGAGCGACCGTAGTTCCTAGTCCCATGGAATACTGGATGGCGACTACCGATCCCGCGGATAACAGGGAGATGGGAGAAGCGTTGAAAAAACACAATTTGGAAGAAGCGCTGAAAATATTGGCGGAAAATTATCCGCACGGGGTGATGAATTGAAGAAATTTGTTTTGTCGTTGATTTTGGTTTTTTCGGTAACGTCCTTCGCTTTTGCGACAGTTCCGGTCGCAAGGACGGACAATATATTGGAGCAACTTTTTCTGGCAAGGTATACGGAGATGCAAACGTGGTTGGAAAAAACTGCTTTCTCTATAACAAATCCGCAGACTCTCGGAGATTTAAAAGCTTTGCCCGAAAAGCTGAAAAGTTTAAAAAAGGATCTCGATCGATTTACCGATTTTAGCGGAGACATAAGGAAATTAACCGGACATGTTTATAAAAAGGGAGACGAAGTTCTTGGCGGTTTAGACGGCGATTTAGGCGAGTATATAGACATGAGAGATATAATGTCGGGAAATTTCGACAGGGTTTTGTCCAAAATAGAAAATGAAATTAAAGATATTCCTATTGATACGGGAGACGGACCTGAGACGGAAGATCGGGAAATGAAAAAGGCAGCGGCGGCATCTTCCGTAAGGGGAGTCATGGAATCGATATCTACCGTTCCTATGTCTTTGCCTTCGATAGAGACCGCTACAGCAATTAATACAATCTCCGAATCTCCTTCTACCGTCGCAAGGAAACAAAACGTTATCTCGGCATCTTCGGGAGCAAAGATGAATCTCATGGAAGAATACGCTTCTTATATAGCAAGATATGACGGAAAAGATTCAATCCACAGAAAAAAAATAGAAAAGATACTGAAGGAAACGGAAAACATTGTGGAAAGCTCCAAAGAATACGCCGAAAAAATTAAGGATATGGAAGCTCAGCAGGCGATAGCCAGAGTGGGAGCGGATCAGATTGCCATGCTTGCCATGCAAAACGTCTTGCTTGCAAATATAAACGATACTCTTGCCGATGAAATTACGCTTCTTGCGAAAATCGGCCTTGCCGAAACGGAAGAGTATGCAAACGCGATCAAAAAGTCTCTCGAAGATTACATAGATATTTATTCCGTCATCAGGGGAGATAAGTAATGAAAAAATTTATAGCCCTTTGCATGGTCTTTTTTATAATTTTCGCCTTTGTTCAGCCTTCTTACGCGGGGAGCTGGTGGAAAAAAATTATAAGGAAAATGATGAGAGAAGGAGTAAAAAGAACCGACAGCTCCTGGGACGATGCCCACGCGGTAAAGATGGCGTACGATGCTTACGTAGTAGCGCCGAGAGCTTTTTCGGGCGACATAGATTTCGTCGATTTCGATATTTATATAGACGCGGAAGACGACGTTGACGTAAAAAAAGATGTGGCTTCCGGAGAATACGGTCCGGTTTCTTTTGAAGAAGACGCGTTAGAGATCATCGCAAAATCGACTTCTCAGGCAGCTAAATCAAAAATGATATCCGACAGAGTAAATTTTTATAAATTGCAGGCCATGTCAAGACTTACGTCTTATCTCGAAAGGGCGAATAAATTAAAAGAAGATTTAAAAGAATGGCGGGAAACAGATATTGACAATGTCAGCGGACTTTCTCTTGAAAGCATATCGGGAGTAATGTCTGAGAAAAGCGAAGTTATGGCAAACGGAATTGCCTTAAAGACTTATATGAATGAGCTTCTCGCCTTAAAAAACGCCGTTACGGGCGAGATAGCGCTGTTGGGTACGGTAAATTATGCAAACATGGTCTCCGAATCTTTAAACGGGACCATGGAAATCTATGACTTGGTAAGGTGATGCCCTTTGAAGAAAATATTATGTGTAATATGTCTTTTGCTCTTGTGCTCTCCCGCATTTGCCGTTGATCCGATCGTGCAGGAAGACGAGCAGTTTGTATATTCTTCTGACATAGACTCTACGGTGAACAGAAATCTCGGCGATGCGGAAAATCCGATCTTCAAATATGATTCCGTAACGAATCCCGTTGTAGAGAAGAAAGATATCGACGAGACGTTTCCTTCTCGTCTTGCGGGGATGGTATTTACGGCTTCATATGCTACGTCAGGAAAGACGGCCATATATCCGGGGCTTTTAACTTTACAGTTTTCGCATAGCGAAATAACGGCATTTCCAAACGGATTAAATATAATGAGCGAAATAATCGCGGCGCAGGACCCGATTGAAGTGTTGTTTAAGTACTTCGATCCCGTTTTCGTGCTGTACGGAACGAGCGGCGAAAAGGTATCGATCAACGTTAAAAACTATCCTTTTGATTTCACCTTCGTTCCGGGAGACTTCAGCGTCATGTCCTTCGGTTTTCCCGTCGTGTTGGCGGACGGATATCCGGAGACGTTTTGCATCGAATCCATGGGCGAGTATCCGGCTGTTTATGACGCCATGGTGTCGGAGACGAACACAAACGTTATCGGGGACGGCAAGATAGAATTCGCCTTTGCGCTTGTTCCAAACGAAAAGGCCACCAACGAGACGTATCGTGAATATCCGGTCCTTGAAGTAAACGGGAATAAAGGATACGTGATATTTGACGATCCTTCGGAGTATCTTGGTATTCCCGAGATGTCAGGCGTCGTTTCGGCGGATATCTCTTCGGGGAATACTGTTTTTGCCGATATAGAAAACGGATTTTCTTTTGAAGCGGAGTTTATCGGCCCCGTCAAAAAAAATGCAACGCTGGTTTCCGCAGCCGTTTACTCCGAAAGGGAAGGAAGTCTTTCCGTCAACGGATATCCGATTGAAACCGACGAAATTCTTCTTCCCGACGGAACGAGATATCTTACTGCGGAGTTTGTGTTAGTGAATTCTTCTTTCGTCACGGATACGTTTGTCTCGAACGGGACGGTTTTCGTGTTCGACGGGCA
>Ga0208693_1001340_pt1 | contig 17806 bp, 14 predicted proteins | sample AD_UKC071_MetaG_FD_184438 | JGI IMG/M metagenome (GOLD analysis project Ga0208693, IMG submission 184438) | Active sludge microbial communities of municipal wastewater-treating anaerobic digesters from USA - AD_UKC071_MetaG (SPAdes) (version 2) | ecosystem: Engineered > Bioreactor > Anaerobic >... | reverse complement strand
TTGCCACCGGGTATTTCCAGCAACTTATCACCCAGTCATCGTTTGCTATGTCGAATTTTAAATCTTCGACTGGTATTACAAGTCTACCACTTGGGCGTGCACCTACTACAAACGATGTACAAAACGATTTTTGTTCTAACTGCGGATATTTGAATAGTACATATCCAGTAGTAAATGGCTGTACTACACGCAATATAATTCTACTACTTTCATTTATTGCTAATACATTTTCTATTTTCAAATATTGCCATGTACCTTTTTTTTGCATATCATACGAAGTCAAAAGATTACTCAACCCATCATATCCACTCAACCTGCTCCCTCTTAATTCCACATTCCCGCTACCATCAAAATCTGGCGAAACATAACACCATACTTGAGCTGAATATGGACTATCAATTATAGTTGATACATTTTTGCATAGTTGACTATCACCACTATCAAAAGGATTTACCCGAATTACACTCTCAAATTTCCCAGTCGGGTCAGTTGCGGATATATCCCAATTTGCACCATATGTATCAAAAGGCGGTGAAAACAAATTCTCCGTTGCTTCTTCCACAGCAAAACTTTTTACTCCATCAAAAGGTGCTACATCTTTTCTTATTGTAGTACATAAACTTCCATCATCATTATACTAAAGTCCATATTCTGTTGTGTTATCCTAATAAATAAATTTATCAATACTATAATAAAGTTTAGTTTTCTCTTTCTATTCACAACTTATAACACCTTTTTCATTAATATCCTATTTATTTATAGTTATTTCAGGATTATTATCTGACTAAGTTATTCTATTATTGTTCTAATCATACCAAAAATAATTACACACATTATTTGGTAAATTGTTATTTGTATCATTCTAATTTAAAATCTTATCTCCTTTATAATATATCTATCTTAAAGTTAAATTATCTACTCCTAAATTAAATATAGTACCATTTAACTAACTAATTTTTACATAAGGAGTTTCTTCTTGAATAGCGTAATCTTCTATTGGCGGTTCGACTATTCTAATAGGTTCAGACCACTAACCTTCTGTTATAGAAAACTAAGTTTTTGTAGACATCCAAATCTAATTAGTAGAATCAGTAGTCCAACCATCAGAACTACCATCTCCAATAGGAGTCTAAGGTTTATGAAAATAATCATTTTTGTTATAAACTATATAAAAATTATCACCATGTAATCCTTGTTTATTTTTAATAACTTTAAAAGTTTTTTTAACAGAAGGCTATTCATTTATATATATTTCACAAGTCTATTCATCCTAACTCATTGTTGAAATATCAAAAGTTAAAACTCCATTATTTAAAATAAATGTTCCACCAACACTAGTTCCTTTAACTAAAGTACCTTTTAACTATGTACCTTTATACTAAGTAACATTAGTAGATACATTATTTGTTGTTAAAAGATTACCATTTTCATCAGCCTATATTGAAATTAATTCATTTTCTATAATTAAATTATATGAATCATCCTAAGAATTTAAAACTGTTATTGTTTGAGAATCTATTATTCTATTACCTGATGTATCTTCATGCTAAGTAACCGTTGTTTCACCAACAGAAGAAATTGTTATTGTTTTTGAACTCTACTATGTTGTATCTATCTACCCACCATTTATTTGCCAATAAACATTAAAACTTGTCTACTAATTATCACCAATTTTTTGGTACTAATTCTAAGTTACAATTTTTGTAGTATCACCATTTTGAAATTTATTTGTATTTGGGTCAAATATAAATATATTTTGATCTAAGGTTATATATTTTACTCTCTAATCTTCACCTTTTGGACCTATTTCTCCTTGTTCTCCAACGATTCTTGCCTATGGACTCCAAGTCTAACCATTATCGTTAGATGTTCTCATATACAAATCGACATCAGCGTTAAACGTAGAGTGCCAATCAGAAGCACCATCCTACGAATATTGGACGAGTAGATTAGGAGCACGTTCACCACTTAATCTTGTAGGAGTAGACCATGTGCCTACTAAGTTACCACTACTATCTTTCTCCTAAGTACTCATCCATGTAAACTGACCTGCAGGTGGAGTAGTAGGAGAATCAGTCCAACCAGTTGGTGCTACACCAGTAGGAATCTATGGTTGTGTCTATGCATTTATGAATATATAATCGATGTAGTTACCAGTCTAACCAGTTTCTCCAACGATTCTTGCCTATGGACTCCAAGTCTAGCCATTATCGTTAGATGTTCTCATATACAAATCGGTATTGACATCGAACGTAGAATGCCAAGTTACTTTATCCTACGAATATTCAACCAACAGGTTAGGAGCACGTTCACCGCTTAATCTTGTGGGTGTAGACCATGTACCTACTAAGTTGCCACTACTATCCTTCTCCTATCTACTCATCCATGTAAACTGGCCTGCAGGTGGAGTAGTAGGAGAATCAGTCCAACCAGTTGGAGCTGTACCAGTAGGAACCTATGGTTGTGCCTATGCATTTATGAATATATAATCGATATAATTACCAGTTTCGCCTGTTTCACCTTTAATACCTTGTTTAGATTTACTCTATACAAACTTTTTAGTTATATTAGCATTATCCACATACTGATATGTAATACTCTAATTATCCTATGTCATATTAGACATTTCTACTAACTAATCTGTCTATATAACAGTGCCGACAGCAAGAGTAGTAGTACCAACTTTAAACGTTGCACCAGATAACTACTGTACTTTAATTTTATTACCTGTAATTAATGTAGACCCTCTGTATAGTTTAGGGCTATGGTTCTATAGTGTATAACTGCTTACATTACCATTCTAATCCTACTACAATGTAGCCTATTCATTATCTAGTAATAGAACGTATGTTTCGCTCTATGAATTGAGTACACTTATAGTTACTGTATCAAAAGGGTCCGTATCAGTTTTATTAATATAAGCATTAACTATATAATTTCTATTCTAATTTACAGTTACATTTGTTGATATAGAACTTGTACTACTAATCTAACCATCATCTATTTTCCAGTATACAGGTTGTGTTATATGCTATCCATTAGCGATACGTTTGTACTATTTAACCTATATAGACACTGAATCTTGACCATCGAATTTTAAATTATTAGGATCATACACAACAGTATGTTTATCTGCAACAATAAAATAGTCTACCTAATCTTTACCATACTTAACTTTAGTCTATTTAAATGTTTTTGATATAGTGTTACCGTTATATGTATATTTATATGTAATTGACTAACTATCATATCCCTACTATATTTCAGTTAATATTACAGTAGAACCAGGCTATACAGTCGAATTTGTACTAAGAGTCTATCCATTAACTTTAAATGTACCATTTTGTATTACTACAGTTAAATTATCTGTTTTTAATGAAGAACCTCTATACAAATACGGTGTATGTGTCTAAATAGAATAATTTAGTATATTTCCGTCGCTATCCTATGGTAATGCAGCCTATTCATTGTCTAATAGAATAGTGTATGTTTCACTCTATGAACTTAAAACATTTATAGTTACAGTATCTAAAGGACTGCTAGTACCAGAACTGTCAGGATATATAGTAACATCGTAATTCATATAATTATCTATAGTAACTTGTTTAGTGATACTCTATACTGTATCAAGTACACTATTTACAGCCCAGTATATACTTGATTCTACAGGTTGTTCATTACCTACTTGTTTATATGCAGTTAGGTTTACTATAGTACTCTATTCACCATCAAAAGTGTTTTCGTTAGGGTCATATGTAACAACATATTTATCAGCAACTATATAATATATAGTTGACTAATTTCCTTGTTTAGCTAACTAATAGTTGAATTTAACAGAACCTATTTCATCTGCTATTCTTAAAGTTCCAGGTACACCGTCATCACCAAATCCTTCAGGTGTAGTTCCACCTATAGCTCCAACAAGCGAATCTGTCCAGTACTCTATATATTCGTCTGGCAATAAGTTTGCATACATATTAGCTCTGTCGTAATATGCAGTAACTTTCTAATATCCTTTATCAGACTAGAAATTAGATACTGTAAGTTTATATCCTAAATTATCTAATTGTCCTATAGCTTGGCAATCAGAAGGTTCAATTTCAAATGTACAGTACCGAGTTATATCGATACTGCCACTGTATACATTTACATAAGATACCTATTGATATGCAGGATCTAATACAACACCATACTGATCAGCAGGTATCTATTCAAATTCATTGTTTATAACAATATCATACTAGTTCTCCTATGTATTTATAACATTTATAGTCTGCTAATCTATAAGTACAGTAAGACTACTATCCTAAAAAGCTTTTACAGTTTTTTCTTCTATACCGTTTACAACTATTTCTATACTAGACTATTGTACACTAGGTTCATTATTTACTTGCCAGTATACAGATATAGGCTGTTCAGCCTAACTACCTATTTTTTGATACTATCTCTATATAACTGTTTTACTTTCAGAACCATCAATAAACCTTTGTATATTGGGATCATATACAAAAGTATTTTGATCTAATACAATATACTTTCTAATCTACTACTCACCTTGTATACCTTGTACTCCTTGTTTGTTTTTACTTACACTAAATCTTTTAGTTAATGATGTATATCCAGCCTTGCTAGCAACTATATCTACATATCCATTATCTTGTGAAATAGATGTTAATGTGATTTCTCCGTTACTATTAACAGTACAAGTACACCCAACTGAGTTAGATATAGCAAACGTCCATCCTGTTTGTAAATTGTTATTTAAATACACTTCCATTTTACTTATAGGTGTAGATGGTATAACCTAATTTCCGCCATTACTATCTGTTGGTATCTAATGGAACTCATTTGTAAGAATAGCATACAAACTACCTTCTATAATAGGTATGTTGATTTGGTCTAGTAATATAGTTTTATTTGAATCTTGATACAATTTACATCTTATATTCTTAATATATGCTGAAGGTAACGATACAGTTTTAGACGACTCAGCTGTAGTACTTGAATATAGTGTTGTATACACACTATCATTAGTATACTCTACAACAAAGTAACCATTGTAATTTGATATCTAACCTTCACCGATTTTATATTTAGCATTAAGTGTAATAGACGACTCAGAATATACTTTATCATTTACAACTTTTAATGCAGACTAACTAGACTCTAACCAGTACTAGTACTAATGTTCTCCTTGATCACCTTTAATACCTTGTTTAGATAACGTATATTGTATACGTTTATTACCTATTTCAGTATTATCATCTGTTTTCTTGACAAGTAAATCCTAATATCCAGATATATTGTCTTCAAAACTGTTTATAGTTACTACTTTTTTATTCTAATCAGTTAAATTAGATACAGTTGCTATACATCCATTATATGTCTAAATAACAGTACATTGATTAGTTATATTTGTCTAACCTTTATACACATATATATCAGAAACCTATTCAAACTGGTCATCAGCTATTATTCCATCAGAATACTATGGAACAGAGAAATGTTCGTTACTAACAATTATATTGTATGTACTACTACCATGAATTAGTTTAGTTACAGTTATAGTATCAATTAATTCATTTGTACTGTAATCGTATATATTAATTACAGATGTATTTTGTAAACCAGGTATTGTTACAGTATTACTAGGAGCAGTATGACCATACTCAGTTGTACCTATTTTTGCATATATATTTAAATTACTTCTAGTCTATCCAACAACTTTATACCCAGTTATTGTTACAGTGTTACCAGTATAAATTTCAGTATTAGGGTCATAAGTAAACGTATATGTAGACTAAATAGCATATTTATATATCTAATCAGTTCCAGGTATACCTTGTATACCTTGTTTATTTTTAACTACACTAAATCGTTTAGTTATAGAATATCCAGATTTACTAGCAGTTATATCAGCGTACCCATTGTCCTAAGAAATAGTTTTTAGTTTTATATTTCCATTACTATCGACTTCACAAGTACATCCAACTTGGTTAGATACAGCAAAAGTCCAACCAGACTGTAACACATTATTTAAATATACTTCAATCTTGCTTATAGGATCAGTAGGTATAGTATATCCCAAACCACTACTATTAGTTGGTAACTAATAATATTCGTTAGTTAATATAGCATATACATTCCCTTCAATAACAGGTATATTCATCTGATCTAACAATATAGTTTTAGCAGAGTTAGAATATAATTCACATTTTATATTACTTATACGTTTCCCTAATGTATTTGGCTGAATAGTTACAGTAGACTCTGCTGTAGTACTAGAATACAGAGTAGTATATGTAACATTATCACTAGTGTATTTTATAACGAAATACCCATTAAATGCGTTTATCTAGCCTTCACCTATTTTGTATTTACTATCAAATTTTATAGATGATTCAGAATAAGTAGTATCATTATTTGTAAATTTAAGTATACGCTAACTAGATTCTAACCAGTATGAATACTAATGCTGCCCTTGTACACCTCGTTTAGATTTCTAATAAACAAACTTCTTATTAAATGTTAATCCAGAAACTGTAATAACAAAATCTACACTACCTTGATCAGCAGTGAAATTTGTTATTGTATACGTTTTATTAGCACCAGCAGTTACAGTACATCCATTAGCTGTGTATGTAACTGAATACTAATCATACTATAATTGTGTCTACCCTTTATACACAAGTACTTGAGTATTTAATGTTTGGCTAGTGCTGCCATCAGTTTCCTAACTTATAGAAGCCTATTCATTAGTAAGTATAACGTTATATGTATCAACACCATCTTTAATTTTAGTTATAGTTATATAATCTATAAGCTCAGTACCATCATACACTTCAAATATTGTAGTATCAGTAATATCTGTACCTATATTTATAACATGTACATCATCAGATACAGTAGTTACACTACCATACTTTACAGTTGTCATTAACGGTACAGGTTGTGACTATCCAACAATTTTGTATGAAGATATAGTTATAGTACTAGGAGTTAAACTACCATCTTGATGTTCAGTAAACACATAACTACTCTATTCAGCGTATTTATACACCTAATTAGTTCCAGTTATACGTATAGGATCACACCATTGATTTACAAGATTACCTTTATAATCTTTTTCTGTGTATATCATCCATAAATATTCATTATCATTAGGTGTACTAGTTAAATAGACTTCCCATCCCTACGGATTAGGATTAGATTTATCTAACTATGGCTATGTAACACCTATCTAATATCTATACTCAATCTTATTAGGTGTTTTATTTAATCCAAACTTAAACTGTACAGTTTGTGTTATATCACCTATATGTACATCTATATTAGCAGCACCCTATTCAACGAAATTACTAAACGTAATAACATTACCAAATACACTCTATGTACAACTCTGGCTTGTCTATTCAACTGTAAAATTAGATTCAGGTAAACTACCTTTATATACAGATACTACAGTTTGCTATTCAAACTCTGTATCAGGTACTCCCGCCCAACTCTAAGGTACATTAACAAATTCGTTACTAAGTACAACGTTGTACTAGTTCTCACCTTCAATAAGTTTAGTAAACGATATTGTGTCTATTAATTTATTACTCTTATTATATATATCAATACTAATACTTTCAGTAGTATTAATAATAACTTCTTGGTTAATATTTTCTGTTACTGTATAAGTTATATCATTAAGTACATATTTAGCATATATCTCGTTATATACAGGCTACTAATTACCTATAACTTTATATCCACGTATAGTTATAGTATTATCAGAGCACGTCTTAGTATTAGGATTATATGTAAATACAGTTCTATCCTAAACCTAATACTCAAATATCTAATCATTACCATGTACACCTTGTTTCTATAACGTATATTGTATTTTCTTTGTACCTATAGTTACATCATTAAGTTTAACTGTAACAACCTAATATCCAGACTAGTTTGGAGCAAAACTTGTTATAGTAACACGTTTTTTGTCTGATACATCAGATAATGTAGCATTACAATTTTGTGTACTTAAAGTAAATGTACACAAACTAGTTATATCCTGCTAACCTCTATACACAGTAATATCAGATGTTTGTGTAGTCTGTGGATCTACAACACCATTTTCACTCTAAGGTACAACAAACTATTCGTTACTAGCTACTATACTGTACTAACTACCACCATTAACAAGTTTATGTACAGTAACTATATCTACAAGTTCAGTTGTGTTAGTTTTATACACGTATATGGTAACAGTATTTGTTAAATTAGGGATAATTACTATATTACTTTGTTCTCCAGCATTATACGTTGTATCGTCTATTTTCGCATATATAGGCAACTAATTCCTTTGCTATCCAACAATCTCATATCCAGTTAATGTTACAGAATTATCTGTATAACTACCTGTATCTTGATCATAAACAAAAGTGTATCTATTCTATTCAGCATATCTATACACCTAATCAGTACCATTCTCACCAACAAACTTAGCAGGATAACTCCAAGTCTATCCTCCATCATACGAGAATCGTATATACTTATCAGTTTCAGTATACACATCATGCCAGTTAGTACTATCAGATGAATACTGTGCTAATACATCAGATGCTTCTTCACCAGTTATACGTACAGGTGTAGTCCATGGTTCAACTAAATTTTCATGTAATTTAACAGATTTTGACATCCATGTATACTCACCAGGATTAGGATTAACAGGCTAATCAGTCCATCCTTCAGTAATCGGATCAGGTAATGTAGGTGTCTATGGTTGTGTAGACTAATTTTTAAATACATAATCAGTATAATATCCTGATGTACCTTGTTTACTAATGCCAAACGTAAACCGTTTTGTACCTATTTCTACTCCGTTAACTTTAACTGTAATATCCTAATATCCTATAAAAATGAAATTATTGAATTTTATTATATTGCCATTTATTTCATGTTCACACTAATTTGTAGTAACTTCATATGTAGCCCCAGATACTTGTTGTGTACCTCTATACACAAACACTTCAGTTTCAGTTTCAAACTATTCTAAATTACCAAACTCGTCCTAAGGTATATTTACATATTCGTTACTTAACACTATACTATACGAATCTTCTCCATATACAAGTTTAGTGAAATTAAGTCTATCTATTACACCAGTTTCATCTAATACATCTATTTGAACTGATTCTGTTACTGTAGCAGATTGTGTAGTTGAAAAATCAGTAGATATATATTCTACATCGTTTAGTACATATCTAAGTTTAATAGGTATATCAACAGGCTATTCATTACCAACAACCTTTTTACCAGTAACATACACAGTGTTACCAGTATAAGTTTCAGTATTAGGGTCATACTAGAATGTATATTTATCTTGTACCTAATACTTAACTATACTAGGATCTCCTGTATCACCTTTAACACCTTGTTTAATCAACTAATAATTAAACTGTGTACTACCTATTTCTTCGCTATTGTATATTACTTTTACTGTCTAATATCCATTTACATTCTACTAGAACTCAGTTATTTCAACTTTATATCCATTAGCGTCAAGTTCACCTGTAGCTGTACATCCGTAATCATCTATTACAAATTCACAGTTTTGTGTAATATCAATATTTCCATTATACACTCTAACATATGTGCTCTATACATAATCAGTATCTAACACATTACCTTCAGAATCAGCTGGTATCTATTCAAACTGGTTAGTTAAGATAATACTGTACTATCCAGACCCTATATCTAACCGTGTAAATGTAAGTTTATCAAGTAATACTTCTTCGTCATAATCATATACATCAATTTCAGTGGTATTAGTAGCAGTATATGCAATACGCCATTCATCTGTAATAGGGTCTTGTGTTTCATCTATTCTTGTACTGCCTACCATAGCGTATATCTTGTTATATGTGATATCAGTACCAACACGTTTTCTACCATATATATACACAGTATTATTCTTATACACATGTGTAACAGGGTCATAAGTAAACGTAACTTTATCGTATATAACAAATTTATTAACTAAACTCTTCTGTTCAGTATAATCTATACTATACAACTTTTTAAGTGTATGTACACCAAGAAACGATACTTCTATATAAAAACTAATCTATCCAGTTTGGTTAGTACAATCTAGTATAACCTGTTCAGTCTATAAATCTATACTGTTAAGTATTATACCGTTATCAATCTCTTCGCCAACATTAATCTGTGTACCTAAATAATCGTACACTTTTATACTATCTATATTCTGTGTAATAACACTATTATCAGTTTTCTTTAATAAGTTAACTTGTATAGTCTGTGTAGGAATTAGAATTTCATTATCAAGTAAAATAGAAGTAATATTAGTAGGTTTAAACTCTAACTCATACAACCCTTTTTTAACGTCATCAGACAGTTTATCCATAGTAAGTGTACCATCGGCAATAACGTTACCATGTATAACTACATTACCATCTAATATGATTTGTCCTATGTCGCCTTCATCAGTAACACCTATTTTAATAGATGTTTTAACCTACTTTTTAGGTGCATTATGTGGTATATATATAGTGTATAACTCTATTTGGTTATTACCAACTTCTATAGCCTATACATTCTAATATGGTTTATCTGTAAAGAATTGCTAATGTTTATACATAGTTTTAAGAGTGTTATTCTCTATTTCTATATACTACACTTTATACAACTACTAATCTAATTCACCTTGTTCATATACAGTACCCTATCCATCATCATACTAAGGCATGATTACAAAATCTGATACAACAGGATTGTAATAGTACCATCCATCATCACGTTCTTGTATAAGATACATAATCCCTTCAGATACTTGTGTACCTAAACTAAACGAATCCTATGGGAACTGGTCTAAATCGTCTAATCCAAACAGTCTATTAACGAACCCATCCTATACAGTTAAATAAAAAGACTAATCAGTTTCTAATGTATAATATTCACCATATATATCTAAATACACAGTGTTATTAAGTACAACAATCTAGTTGTTATCAGTATCATATTCATTAACTATACTTATACGTGGTTTGCCTACATTTTCTACTTTAACGTTCCCTATTAACTACGTTTCGTTAGAAAACACATGGTCAATATTCTGCTGTGAAATAACCTCTATCTTTTCATTTGTAAGATTAATCTAATTCTTAACTTGTGTAAACTGTGAATATATTTTAAAATAAGAAGTTTTAAGATTAGGTACAAGAAACTTTACCTGACTATACTCTTCAGGCTATAGTTCGTATATACCAAAATGTGTGTCTGTAGATTCAACATATTTAAGCTATACAAGCGGTACAAACGTAGAATTAAATATTGATACAGTAGTTTCTATATTCCAACCATCAGACAACGTAGAATTATCAGGTGCAGGTAACGGTACAAACTCCTATGTATCTACCCAAACTCCGTCTACATCTTTTTGATAAGCTAACACATAGTACATCTTATCATCAGGATTTTCGTGTATAACCTATACTTTATCTTTAACAATTCTATAATTAGGATTAACTAGTAACTGGTTTAAATAACTACTATCTTTTATATAACATACTTTAATTTCTCTGTTATTAAACGGAACACTATTTATAGTACTACCATTTAGTTTAAAGTATACATTTTTATCTAATTGTAACTCTGAATTCATATTGTATATAATAGGATTAACAGCAGGATTAGGTTCTAACTCATTATCTTGTTCTAATCCTACAATATGGAACTATCCTAACTCATCTACTTTAACATAACTACCAGATTGTGGTATATAATAACCATCTACAATTACATCAAACAATGCAGATACTTCAAACAAGTTAACTACAGAGAATACATCTTGTGTATTACCAGATGCTATAGGTATCCAACCTGTATTAGTTTTAATATAAATACCTTTCTTCTCACCAGTAGCTACTATACCAAACCAACCGATTTTCTAGTTCTATATATACAAATCGTCGAGTGTATTAAATACACCCTACAGTTTAGAAATACTTTTAACATCGTTATTTATCTATTCCCAGTTATATTGTTTAAGATTCTTATATTGTTGTTGAAAATCGCTCAATTAAAACACTTCCTTATTAGTAAACTTTTGTATCGATATCAATTAACTGATGCAGAAGCGAAGTTTCAGGTATGAGCGTTTCATTTCTAGTATAATCAGGATTATTTTTTGTATATACAGGTAAATAATCAAAATCAGTTACAGTTATTATACTGATTAACATTTCGTCCATAACATCAGATTCGTTCTTTGTTTTAATAGACCCACTTGTAGTTATATATAAACTTGTAGTTAACTAGTACAATGTACCTGGTATACCTTCGCCAAATCCTTCAGGTGTAGTTCCACGTATAGTTCCAACAAGCGAATCTGTCCAGTACTCTATCTACCCTTCAGGCAATTCGTTTACAAACAGTTTATCGCCATTAAACTTCAGTTTTTGATATCCATAAAATGTAAGTTCAGTATTCTATTCAGGCTATTCGAGTGTATGATTTTCATAAAGTACAAACGTTTCATTAAACATATTATACAAAATAACGCTATATTCATTCTGATACGTATACTAAACTAATAGGTATAACCTTGCATCTTTACTAATACCATCACTTTGTAATAACATCTAATTATACGGATTCAAATCTATTGTAAGTGTAATATTTATTTTCTATCCTAAATCTTGTTCAGTTTTAATAAACCCGTTATGTTGGTTATACTATACTATACCGTCTAAATCTATATGTGTTATGCCAAACTAATTAACTTTATACACTCTATCATCAACTTTATACGCCTATGTACTTATATTAAACTACGGTTGTGTAGTTACATTTAAAAATTTACCATTATTACGATATCTACACTACACTAACTAGTTCTAATCTTCATAACTATCTGTACCTATTAATCGTATACTGTGTATAACATCATTTTCTTTAACATACTTTTCTGTAGTAACATAATCAGTACCACTAATTTCACAATACTATACTGGATAAAGGTTTAACCCTTCATGTATTTCATCTTCAACTATGTTTAAATGCTACATTATAGGTTGATTAACTAAGTTAGTGTATATATTATAACTTAATGTATTAGTCTAATAGTCAAACATTACTTCAAACATATACTGATCTTTACCTATAATCTATCCATTAAACGTTGTTAACTCTACACCATTACTCATTAAATCGTTTAATGACCGTTGTGAAATAGGTTTTTGTAATTGATACGTTTTAGTATCTTTATAAAACAAAGGTATATTATATTTGTTCACAACAGACGTTACAATCGGATTCTTATACTTATTCAAATCTGTTTCTTCAACTAACTCATATTTAAAATTAAATGTTTGTGGTAATTGCAAATAATCAGTAATTTTGCTGTTATGTATTAACTAAAATAAATCAGTTCTAGACTTCTTCTAACACATATCGTATTCATACTAACCTAACTAAATAGTAGAATTCTATTCACTAGTAAAATAAGGTGTGTTAAGTAAATAGTAGAACGAAGTTATATACAACAAATCTGTATTTATATTTGTATAAGTACTATCTCCGTAAGGTACATACGTAAGTGTATTGTTATTAACAACTTTTTTAATATACACAGTTCCAGACTCTTGACTAACAAAAAACTATGATTTAGGTATAATAGGCAGTTTATGTTGCTATAAAGTTTTACTTTCTTTTTGGTATACAAACTTAACCTATCTGTCAACAGCGTGTATAGTCTTATTCTATATATCTACGTACACACCTTTAGATACAGGTTCTATATCTAACATACCTTCAGTTAATAAGTACTGATAGTAATACTCTAAATCTTCACAATAAACAGAGTTATCAGATACAAGCAATATATCTTGTACCTGATACTATTCGCCCTATTCAATTGTAATCTAGTATTCAAACTTATTACCAAAACTTGTGTATAAATCTAAATAATTATGTTTAGTTAATTCAAACATTAATAACACCTCAGTATATATGAGCTACTATAAATTGCTCAAATATTCTTAATTTATTGTTTACACCTAAATCTGTATCTGTACTTATCCCTAACTAACTAAGTCTTTGTTTATCACTTTTCATTATTATATTGTATATATAGTTAATCATACACCACGATAACGTATCAGTTTTAACTCTATTCAACCCTTTTTGTATATTGTAGTAATCGTTTAAACAGTAAATCTTATTTATTTCAGTTGTATCAAGTAACGTGTTAGTTGTATAAACTTTATCGTTAAGTAAGAAATAGTAGTCATAAACAAATAGGTAAGGTTTATATATGTTACCGATTTTAACAATAAACCCATTTGGTACTACAACTATACGTGTCTAATTACTGAAATTTTCAGATAACTCTAACAACAACTCTTGTCCTATAGTATCGTATATTCCAAACTTTGTATTAGTAACATAATATATAATATTACCTATATTCTACTATGTGTTAATAAACTCATTTAGTACAAGTCCTTCAATAACCTTATCAGTAACATTAGTTTGTGTTTGTGATAACTAATTAAATATAGTGTCTTGCAACTATAACGGTAACGACTAAAAATCTAACATCTTAACTTTTTTATGTGTATGTGTTGATACACAATATACGCTATTAGGAAGTAACTGCTAATTATATATCTCACGTTCTACGTTATCAGTATTCTATACAAACTCATAAGTCTTACCGCTAGGTAACTAACTGAGTTTTAGATATAAATCAGTTTCAAAAAATGGGAATACACCGTATAATATAGATTTATACGATTCCTATGATTTTTGCTGATACTTCATATATTTAAGTAAATTATTAAACACTTTGTACTATGTCGTTTCTTTATCTTTTCTAAAGAAATCTGGTAATAACTCAAAATATTCAAACATAGTATACCTCACAATATGTTTATAATAAGATCGTTTACAGCTATGTACCTGTACTCATCTAATTCCTATATTTCATCTATTACACCTAACTAATACTCTTTCCCACTAATATTTTTTACTACTAATTCTACACTAACAGAATTATCAGGATTCTATACATTGATATTAGGATACTAATACACGTATTGTTCAAATTGTGTCTTATTAAAACTTTTATAATTAGTTTCAAAATATGTTTCTATATACTCTATAAACTAACTTTTATCAAATTTAGCTACATCTAAATTAAACGTTATATTTAATCTAAAGTATATAGGTTCAACAATCTTCTAATCTATATATATAGGTAATATTTTACTCAACCGTTCATTCTATTCAATAAGGTTAAGCTATCCTACATCTATATAGTTATCTACAATAACTAGATCAAAACTGTTATCGCCACGTGGTTTATCTACAAACACAATATTATCAAATCGTCTATCCATTAAAGATTCAACTATAATTTTAAGATTATCTTGATTTAGAATAAGTGTATTGTAAGAATACACATCATCTATATACGCTTTTACAACACTAGTAACTAAACTACTGATTTTATCTATACTAGGTTCATAACTTAAATCTAGTGTTATATTATCTTTAATTTCACAGTATACACCATTCACATTAAACGTATCGTACTTATTTAAAGTTACATAGTTGTCATATACAACATACTATTTAACTTCTAAAATATCGGTATTAGTTAACTAGTTATACGTCTATTCATCTAAATAATCTAAATAACTAAACGAGTTTAGATTAAACATAAACTCTACATTCTTATACGTCTAACTTATACCGTTAGATACAGCGTTATATGATAGATACGTATTAATACTTTCACCGTTATTAGTTTTGAGTCTAACATATAAAGCGTCAGTATCCTGTACGAATTTAGTTTCTAATCCTAATGTAGACTAAATCTAATATGCTAAATTATCATCTTGTTTCATATTAAACACACGGTCAAGATACTCGTTAAGTTCATCATATCCTTTACCATACTATAGAACTATACTTTCCATAAACGAGTTTAATGCGTAACTATCAGTTATATTAATTCCTTCATTATTCAAACTATTTATAATCTAATTTCTTAACTCAGTTTTACTTAAATTAGATATCACATCAACACCTTCTTTCAGACATATATTGTAAATTTATATTTCGTAGGTATATACAAAAACTGTATCGTTATACCATTTTGATTAGAAACAATATATTTAACATCGTTATTAAGTTTAAGTTTAGTCAATACATCTTCAACTTTCTATTTTATCTGTGTAGACAATGTTCTACTATTAAGATTAAGTAGTTCATTAGACAAATTATAGTTTTTAGACTTTTTAATTAAATTAAGATTACCGATAGTAGAATTTAACATAGTACGTATTTTAAGTTCTATATCTTTATCCTAACTCTACTAAAACGTTTTACCGTTATATAAATAAAAATCTCCATTATCAATTCTAATATCCATAACATCACCCCAAAAATTTTATAGGATTAACAAACAAACTTGTTGGTATAGGCGTAACTATAGACGATGGTAATGGCACGATATTAGCAGGATTAATAGTGTTTAGCATACCAAACACTACATTACCAAACGATGGTGTTAAAAACACTTTGCTAGTATTAACAAATACAGAATTCTCACTTATAGTTAAATTTGTACCTTTAACTACAAAATCTATTCTATCATTACTAACACTTATATACGTATCTTTAACATATCTATCAGGATAAATCCGTTTATTAGGTACACTGTCTCTTTTTTTAATCTAATTAATATAATCTAGTTTAGTCATTATATCACCAACGGTTTAGATTTAGCTACATACGGTAATTTAGTATTCTACATTTCTTGTATATACTAATCAGTCCATGTAGCACTATTATATCCATAATACGGAGCAGCAATAAGAGCGTTGGAAGGAAACTGCCCTAAATATCCTCCTAAACTCAATCCTACATCAAACGGTGTTTGTATTTCTTTATCGGCTGGAATTGTTGTCTCACATCGTTTTACACCGTCTACGTAATAACTTAATACTTTACCGCTTTTCTTTACAACTTCATAATGCCAGTGATAAAAATAATCAGTAGGATTAAAAGTATTGTAGCTAGTATTATAAATAGAAGTAGCATCATTTAATCTAACAGTCAAAGCATATTTATTTATGGAACTATTTTTCCCCCAGTTTATATATCCTTTTGAGTTATCAGAAGTCAATCGTCCTAACGAACATAAATTAAAACCATTCTGTGTATCATTATATGTAGCAACAGGATACTTCCAGTAACTTATCACCCAGTCATCGTTTGCTATGTCGAATTTTAAATCTTCAACTGGTATTACAAGTCTACCCCTTGGGCGTGCACCTACTACAAATGAAGAAGCAAAAGGTTTTTGTTCTATTTGCGGTAAACATATCTCAAACCCACTACCAACTTCTACAGAGGAATGTCGCAGCCAATTATAGATAATAAATGTTCCACCAGTATATTCTGGTCTAACAGTAAATGTATAACTATATCTTTTCCATTCTGGTGTTAAAAGACCTACATTAATTAAAAAAACATTTCCGTCATAATAACTTAAATAAAATGGTTGATTAGATTGTTTCCCATATAATCTCGCATATACAGAATATGTATATGTTTTACCAACTTGTGGAATAAAAAACGTTTGTATAATTCTAGCAGCTGATATATATGAATCAGTCATATTATCACTTTTTGTCGCTCTTGTTAACATAGACCCATATAATCCTTTTCCAGGAAGATGATTAAGTATTGTGCCACGTCCCATAAAAGTGCTATTAAATATAGCTCTATC
>Ga0208693_1001339_pt1 | contig 17807 bp, 9 predicted proteins | sample AD_UKC071_MetaG_FD_184438 | JGI IMG/M metagenome (GOLD analysis project Ga0208693, IMG submission 184438) | Active sludge microbial communities of municipal wastewater-treating anaerobic digesters from USA - AD_UKC071_MetaG (SPAdes) (version 2) | ecosystem: Engineered > Bioreactor > Anaerobic >... | reverse complement strand
AGAGGCTCTGGATCCGCGAGGGGGATCTCCTGATCGTTGTTCCATGGAGTTTCCAGGACGAGAAGTGCGATATCGTCTACCGCTACATCAGGCCCCAGGTAGACTGGCTCCAGAAGCACAATTACATCAGGTGAATTCTCGGGGGCAGCGGGGCCTGAAAAAGGGCGGTCTCGCCATTCCCGGCGGTGCCATAGGTACCCCGGTCAAGACGGCGGGCGGCGATCGCCCGGAGGGGATTTTCCCCCGCGACCGGTTGGACGGTTGGGGGATCTTTTCTAGAGTGTTGCAGGTATTCACTGCAATAACTTCGATAGGCTCCGAATGCACTCTTCCAGCGAGTCCCGATAACCTATTGATAAGACGGTATACCCCATCAGGTCAAGCCGGCCCCTCTTTTGCATGTCATCGCGTTCGATGGTCTCCCGTTCGTGATCCGGTCCATCGACAAAGAGGGCTATCGAGTGACCGCCCCGCCGGTAGATGAAGTCCGGACGGGCGATCATCTCGTCTCCCTCTGCTATGACCTCCTGTCCGCCATCCGGTAGAGGGAGGCCCGCCTGATAGATCGCCCAATGACATTCCTCTCAAGGGCGGATTCACAGGTTGAGAGGAGTTCCTCAAACCTGTCCTCCGCTGAAGGAGAATGATCGGGTATCAGGCTGACTCCTGCCGCCAGGAGGGTGCGGAGGAGGGCCACATCCATCGTACCGACGGCGGTTCATCGGGCGCCCTGAAGAGTTTCGAAGGGTATTTATAAAAGAACTGTATCTAAAAAGAACTGTATCTAAAAAAATGTAGCTGAGGTGAAAATGTGGCAATAACCGCGATAACGAACATAATTGGTGGACTGGTGCTCTGTGCGGGGATTATAGGGGCTCTGCCCGTTCTCGGCGGCTTCCTTGAGAAGGCAGGCAAATTCCTGGGCGGGTTCCAGGTCATCATAGGGATCATCATGATAATCCTTGGATTGCTGGATCTCTTCTCGCTGCAGGGCATAGTTGCCTTCCTGGTCGGGGTTATCCTCCTGACCGGTGTGTTCCATCTGATTCCAGCCCTCGGTGTGTACCTCGAGAAGTTTGGCAAGTGGCTGGGCGGGTTCCAGACGATCATCGGTGTCATCGCGATCATCGTCGGTATCGTGGGGCTTCTCTGAAGAGATTCGCTCCAGGGGGTGAAAGGTGGCAGAGCGGGAATTCCCGGACTTTCAGCCCGGGATGACCGCAAACCCATCCTTTTTCTTTTTCAGGATCGGGGCGGTCTTCAACGCATTTTCACAACGATCGATGAGGATTTCCGGGGTTCAATGGGCTGGAGACAAGACAGCCTCATAAGTGTTCACGGGGTGGGCTCACCTCGCTAATCCGGTATCTCCGGGTTGGGCGGGGGAATCCACCCATCTTCAATCTTTTCAAACGGGAGGTAGAAGCGGCGCTGCTCCGCGGTGTCGCTCTCGATACAGGTTGCAGAGAGGATCTTTTCCATCAACCGAATCAACCCGCCACAGGCGGCTTCACAAAGATACAATATCCCCAGAACGATAGACCATACGCTCACCGGGTTGGACTGCCTTCAACGGCTATCGGGATCAGGGGATTGTCTTTTCCCCGAACACCATAAGCACTTCTTTTTTATTCCCGCGGGAGAAGTCTCTCTTATGGAACACTGGCTTGCAATATCCAACCGGGACAATTCAAAGGTTGTAATAAAAAAACACGTATGGGGTGTCCCAAAGAGGCACATCAATACGATTGCCAGGACAGAACCCGGCGATACCCTGCTCATCTACGTCGGGCAGCAGGTGGTCGATAAGTAGACCACTCTCCCGCCTGCGATCACCGGATGCTTTGAGATCACATCAACGGTCTATGAGGATTCATCAAGGATCTTCACCGCTCCCCCAAACCTTGGCAACGAGATCTTCCCCCCCCCGGGTCAAACTCCAACCGGTCATGATATTTGACCCGCCAATCGAGTTCAAACCGCTCATCCCGAACCTCGCGTTCATAACGAACAAGAAACAGTGGTCAGGGCACATACGGGGCCAGGCGATGCAAACCATACCGGAAGAGAACTACCGGTTGATAATGAGCCAGGGATAGAGGAGGATTACGGTATGGCCAGCATCACCGGCGTCACGTTCCCGATCCCAAAGCACCTGATGCCCCGGTTCTTCTCGGGGGGAAAGACCGTCTTCATCAAGCCCGTCACCGTATACAGAGAACTCAGGAGCGGGATGAAGGTTGTCTTCTACCAGTCCCGCGAAGATACCGGCTACGTCGGCGAGGCCACGATCAGGCGGATCATCCTGAACGACGACCCGTTCGCGTTCTTTGAGACCTTTTGGGACGCGGTCTTCCTGACGCCTGAAGAGACCCCGGCCTACGTTGAGAGCCAGGAACGGTGGCAGGGTGTCCGCGTCCGGAAGGGCGAGACCAGGAAGAAACCCTTGATGGCTCTTGAACTCGAGGGTATCACGAAATACAATACGGCAAAGAAGCCGGAACGGTTCGTCCCGGTCGGCGGGAGATCCCTGCGAGGGTGAGACCTGGCGTCCGGGCTACAAGACGTGGATGAGATGCACCGCGCGTGATGCGTAGGTAATACGCCACGGACTACTTCATCGGACACGCTCACATACCAGTGAATCAGACGATTCCTGAAGGCGATGATATCAGGTTGGCATCGGAGATCCTCTTCTTGATACTTGGCTCTTGCCGGAGAAGATTGTTCAGCGCTTCTCCGATGATCTCAAACTGCCGCTCGACGGCGGAACAAAGCATGGGATCGAGACGATACTCATCATAGGCTCTTCCCGCAGTGAACTCTACGATGTGGTTCACAGATTCTGCAATATCGTATATACTTCCGTACCTCACGCGACAGCGTAAATATCCCTGCAGATCTCCTCCACAACCTCGCGAGAGATCGGGTTTCGCACCGCGGAGAGGGCAACAAGATCGATCCGGCGGCAAAACAGCCGGGCCAGGTGGTCCTGCCGGCCCTCCGTTCATCTCTCCAGTATAACTCATAACGGTATTGCATCGTGATACCACCGGAGGACAGGGGGCATGCATCATCCCGGGACCGGTGATCCACGCCGGGTCACATTCATATGGACAAATTGCAAATACAATTTACAATATGTCCAACCTGGTGCAGGGGATGATCCAGCGGGAGGCAGAAGAGAAGATCCGGTCGCTCGCCCTCGGGTTTCCGGCAGTATCAGTTATCGGCCCCCGCCAATCGGGAAAGACGACCCTTGTCCGGTCGGTATTCCCGCAGTTGCCCTATGTCTCACTGGAAGATCCCGACACCCGGGCCTTTGCCGGAGAGGATGCCCGCAGTTTCCTTGCACAATATGAAAAGACGGGGGCGGTTCTTGATGAGGTGCAGAGAGTCCCTGAACTCTTTTCATACCTTCAGGGCGTCCTCGACAGGCACCAGAGGCCGGGACAGTTCATCCTTACCGGATCCCAGAACTTCCTGATGATGGAACGTATATCCCAGTCGCTCGCCGGCCGGGTGGGGATCGTCAAACTGCTCCCCCTCTCGATGAGAGAACTTGCCCGGCACGGGATCGAGACGGGGCGGTATGAGGACCTCCTCTATGCCGGTCTCTTCCCCCGCCCTTACAGCAGCTGTATCCACCCGCGAGACTTCTATTCGTCATACATCCAGACCTACCTCGAGCGCGATCTTCGTCTTCTCAAACAGGTGCAGAACCTCTCGGCATTCCAGACGTTCATGAAGATGTGCGCCTACCGATCGGGCCAGGTGGTGAACTACTCGGCGCTCGCGAATGACTGCGGAATCACCCATAACACAGCAAAAGAGTGGTTATCTCTTCTTGAGACATCGATGCTGGTCATCCTGATCAGGCCCCACCAGAAAAACTTCAATAAAAGACTTGTGAAGATGCCTAAACTCTACTTCACGGACCCCGGCCTGGCCGCCCACCTGGCCGGGGTGCAGAGTGCCGACGATCTCTGTTACCATCCCCTGAAAGGAGGACTCTTTGAATCGCTCATCATAACGGAGTTCCTGAAGTTCCGGCTTAACCGGGGCAAAGAGTCCAACCTCTACTTCTGGCGGGACAAACTCGGGCACGAGATCGACTGCATCATCGAATACGGGGGGTGGGATCCTGTCCCGGTTGAGATCAAGTCAGGCCGAACGGCAAGTTCTGACTTCTTCAAAGAGATTGCCTACTGGAACAGTCTCTCCGGGAACAATCCGGATCGATCGTTTGTGGTCTATGGAGGCGATCAGTCCCAACGCCGGGTAGCAGGGCAACTGGTCGGGTACCGGGATCTGGAGCCGATCCTGCCGTACCTGGAGTGAGCGGATCCTTCTTCACCTCATGCGTGTGACGCCAAGAAGTTAATGCTGGACTGATGAGAATACCTCACTTTCCATTAGGATGTAGATAAAAAGGTATCCGACAAAAAAAGAATCGCTTACTGCGTACCTAGACATTGCCGGGATCTCCCCTACCGATCCGGTGGGAAAAAGAATCCGGCTCTCCCCTCTCTGTTCCATACTGACCGGGTGGTAGACATCCCCGGCGGGGGGAAGGGGGATTGTTGCAAGGGTTGTGGCGAGGCCGTCGAGTGGGTTTTTATCTGTTGAGCGGTGCGGTCACCGCCGACCGCTGCGATTGCCAGGGAGGGGATGCGGGAGTCACAGTCAGGATTGATATCAAGGATGTTGTCAAGTTTATCCCACACATCCGCAACCCGTGAGAGCGACAAGTTCCTGCCAACATACCGGGAAAGCGTCCTGGAGAACCGGCAGCAGGTGTCACCGAACCCCTCGGCCATGAGGGCGGCGCTCCCGTAATCCCTGACCACTCCGGCAGGAGATGTGGGACTGCTGCCGCGTGATCCTTTCGGGATGAGACCGTCGCCTTTTGTTGGACGGCCGATGCATGTGCTCACCTTCTTTGGTGATCTGGTGGCCCCGTCGCAGACGCTCGTTGAGCTGTAGATGCAGGGTTTGTTCTGGATAAACATGATCTCCAAGCCCTTCTCACCCTTCCGGCGCTGCTCTTTCAGGCCAGGGGCGAACCCAGTCTTCCATAGGAGAAATGTAAGGAATTGCAGGTATACGGATCTTGCGGTTTGAGCGGTGGGATCGGGAAAAAAGGAGGAGGGTATGGAGAGTATAGTCACTAAATCATGCGGTGTTTGGGATAAAGAAAGTGGGAATGACCGCTCATCTCTCACCGCATGGTCTCCTCCTGAAACTTTCAAAGGTGTATGCAGTGAGGAGCGGGGAGGAGAGAGCGATCACCGAGGTGCCAGAGCAGGTACGGAAGATCGCAGAGAGGCTTGAACTGAATATATTCCCTAATGTATGAGGAGATTGAGTTTGACAGATGTAATTATGCTCACCATGTGTTACCGGCGTTCCCTGAGTTACAACGCCCTGCATTAATGACAAAAGGGAATCTTTTTGGGATTTCATTCGGAACACACAGGTAAGTACAACGCCGGGAAGAACGTATGCTCGAAACATGCCAGGATATCTCTGAATGTGAAGCCACATTGCAACAGGATCTCCCGTCCATAAGACTGTTAGGGCAACTGCCTCTCAACGATAAAGATCTCACACGAATATTCGAATATATCCAGCAGCGACTCGGAGGTGCTGTCAATGAGAATATATCAGAGGTAATGCAATCCACCCCGACAATCCTTGCGTGTTACCTCGTCTGGAAGGGGATTCTGAACTACGATGAGGGGACGTACTGGAAATCGCTGGAGGACGATCTTGGACCACTGGACGCCAACCTTCAGGCAAAACTTGGCAACTTCTTCAGGGAGTTCATCGGGTCTAATGACCTTCTTCTCGTTGAGATCCCGGGTTCGCACAAAAATATTACCCCCATCCTCATGCACGGTATCATTCCAAGGAAGATGGTAGCCCAATTCTTTGATCAGATCGTCTACCCTCTCGTCCGCAAAGAACTCGTATACCCAGAAAGCGAGAAAGAACTCATACACTGGCTTGAGAGAAAGAGGGAGGCGGCAAAGAAAGCCGAGGAATTTGAGGGGATGCAGAGGAAACTCTTGCGGTTAGAGAACGCAGAGAAACCAGCGGCCGGGCAGAAACTCCCTCAACTCAAGCAAGAATTACAGAGGATTGAGGAACAGATCCTCCTGGAAGATAAGAATCTAAGAAACCTTCAGGCAGAACTCGATGAGATACATTACGACCCAGCCACATTCACCAGGCTTGAAGAGGACATTGAGAGGGTAAAACATCTTGAAGAAGAATACATAACGGCCATCAAAGAACTTGAAACCCACAAAGAGGCATTATCCAGGGCACTTCAGGAGACCAAGCGCTACGATCTTCCCGGGCTCGGTGACCATAACTGCGATTACGACTTTGATGCATTCCGTCGGGCGGCTTACAGTGCAATAATCGACTCCATTGAGGTGACTCTGCTGGATTCCGGTGAACAATCCTTTAATAAAGTTCACGCTCTTCTCGTGGCGCTCCAGAGATCCATATCGGATGGAGACCTCACGCTCCCCGATGACCTCACAGAGCGGCTCAATAATCTTCATAGAACCTACGGTATCACGCACGACATAACAGGACCTGCGCGGGATGACGACCTTACGATCTCTGATATCACTGAACGCGGTTCCACCGAGGATGATGAAATCCCTATCCCCGCAGGATCAGTGGATCTACAGAAACAACATGACGCAAACAGTGAGGAACATTTCCTATCCCCCTTGGGCGAAACTAGAGCACATCTTCCCGACAAGTACGTTGAAACCGATACCACCGCCACACACGAGCAGGCTTCGAGAGACTTTATCCAACATGGAAGGGAGGCATCTGACAGGAGGCCATTCGATGAATATACGGATCCACCATTCGTAAACCAGTGTGCCGGATTGGAAATTACTTACCTCACGGAAGATGGGCTGGATGTGGCAGTTCAAGGTACTGATAAAAAAGAACAAGATGCAGGAGTGCCGAGCATCCTGGATCTCCCCACTGAAAACTCTGTAGATCTCACTCCCGGAAAACAGGTCTCTGGACCAGAACCCGAGATTCCAGAGCCCCGGCCAGGCGACGCACTGACAGTTCTGAATACAGAAGAAGTTGCACCCCCATCCAGCCTGGAAGGCACCATTCAGCAGATCGTCACTGATGATGGCAGTCTTTTGATCAACGACTCTGAGAGCGTGAACGGCGCCCCTTCAGCGGATGATGCTACCACCCCACTGCCTTTAACGGGCGATGCCAGGATATTTCAGGAACCCCAGGCCCCAACTGTAAAGACGGATGAACCCATTCAGGTTTCGAGAGGCACCATGCCTTCCGCAACACCGGACTCGCAGGTCTCCCCCCCTCCCCAAAAAACGGAAACCGTCCCAGAAGCAGGAGGTATTTTCTCTGCACTCATCAACACAATCAGTACCTTACTCTCATCTTTCTTCAGAAGGGCGGGAAGAAAAGGGAGTTAAGTATTTACCCCAATGCTCTCTAAGAAATCGATCACGACCCTACGGTCGAGTTGATCGTGGCAGAATTGGTTTTGGTAGTTCCGCAAGCACCCATAACAACTTGAATGCCCCTGTTCAGCACCGCAGGTACATGCTTTCAATTTTTGGTACGCTACTTTCATGATGGCCAGCAGGGTTTCTTCCCGTTCAAGAGCTCGTTTCACGTGCCCGGCGCCACCCGGAACATCATCGAAGAGGATGAGCGCGGGTTCACTCAGATTACCTCTGCCTGGATAGAGCACGCCATCAAGATCATCACGGTTGATCCCGAGCGCGATGCTCAGGCCATCGAGTAACGCGTAGAGAAGCGATAGCCAGAAACTCAGATCTTTGTTGGAGTAGCCTTCAAACTCGAGTTTGAGAATATCCGTCTGATACTCGTGACCGAGGTCATAAACCTTGTTGAGCTGGCCGCTGCAGTCATTTCCAAAGGCATTTTTATGCTTGCTTGAGACCTTTGTCCCTGCAGGAACTGCATAGCCACACCTCTCACATACACGGAACTTTTGTTTATTCCCGTTGTTAATGATGGCAAGTTTACCATGTGAAGCGCACTCCGCCTGTAGCGTCACGCTGTCTGTGAGCGGGATCCCCAGATGCTTCTCGGGGATACTCTCGCCCGAGAAGTACGCCCTTGTGGTATACGTTTTCCTGGGGCGTTCTTCTGAGACACGTTTTGGATGATCGTGACGGCCTATCATAAACCCGAACTCCGGGATGATAAATGTACCGCGGGACTTACTTCGCCGCAGATCACTTTCGCACGCTTTACAGGTCGTGAATTCGGTTCCGAGTTCTGAGAGTGCACGGTGATATCGGTGACAATTGTCACAGATCACATAATTATAGGTAAGCCAGCTGCGCTGTGGAACACGTTTGATATACCTGCTCTCCCAGATCTTTCCTGCTGCTACAACCTCGCTGCCAGGGGCATACTCGGAGAGGGCGATCTTGAGGTCACGCTGAAGGTCAAGGCGCCGCGCAGCCTCTGAATCGTGTATGACCTGCAGTTCAACGACATCTACCGGGAAACCATACTTCGGTATGATGTTGTGGGTTGAGAGGAAGTTAATAATCGGTTTTGATTTTATCGTCTCGATGACATTCCGGATGGCGTCGACCTTGCGACCCTGCTTAACACCTTCCCTGTAGGTCTCTTCCAACCCATCAACATCTGCGCGAACAGCGGACGCCGCTTTTGTCATGAGACCCTTCTCGGGATGATCGCTGCCCTCATAATAAAGGTCATCTATGAACCCCCATCCAGCAAGGTCTACCGCCTCATGCAGCCCTTGTGGCACAATACGTCGGAGTGATTCTCCAAGATCCTCGGGATGTTCATCGAGGTAAGCCCGAAAGACGGCCGGTGTATCAAACACTTCATCAAAGAAAAATTTTTCGACGTTATTGAACGTTTCCGGGTATTTACGCCAGAATCTGGCAATTGCGGTGGCAAAGATATGTCTCTTTACAATCTTCTCGTTCTGTAACTCAAAGGATGGTGGATGGATAACACCCCTGACAAAGGGCATAGGGTCCTTGAAATAAGACAGGTCGTGAGACCTGCGCTGGCAGAACGTCGTTACAAACGCAGTGGAATCCGTCCGCCTTCCTGCACGACCAGCCCTCTGGATATAATTTGCAGCTGTCGGCGGCATATTCCGCATAAACACGACCTCAAGATCTCCGACATCCACCCCCAGTTCGAATGTTGTCGAACAGCTGAGCACGTTGATCTTTCCGTCCAGGAAGTCCTGCTGCAACTCCGTTGCAGCCTCAGCGTTCAACTGAGCGGTATGTTCTTCAACCCGCATTGGAACGGGGTCTGCATCATCAGTATAGAGGATACGGTAGTGGTTCTCCCCTCTCACCTCATTCGGATCGACCGGGTGAAGTTTCCCCTCACACCGGTACGTTGGGCAGATCCCCCGGACATTGTAAAGGGTGAGTGTTTGACAGCGGTCACAAAGGTACCATTGTCTATCCCTCTCGATCAACGGTGAGGTTACAACCCACTGTTTTGGATCCATGAGTATCCCTACACCCTCCTTCCCGAGGCTCTGCTGGACAAAATACCCGCTGAAGATGGAGGATTCAGCCGGAGATAAAAACCGCCAGGTTCCTTTCAATACATCGCGACAGGATTCATAGGAAATATCGCTCTCGCACTTCTTTGCCACTCTGATAAGATAATCCAGCCGCGTGTTGGAGTAACCAGGTTTGGGGAGCCAGCTCAGGATATGGGCCTGATAAGATGCACCTCCTTCCCTGAAATAGAACTGGAAGTTCTTCGGCTGAAAGAAATCATCCGCGGGACTGATTCCTTCGGGAAAACGAAGGGCACCTCTTTTCCTGAACGAATCAAGCAACACCTGAAATACTATCCACGCCTCTTCCTCTGAAAGATTCCAGGGATCTTTCAGGAGCGGGGTCGGAGGGACCCAACCATCCGGTTTTTTGAGACCGAACCCGCAGAGCCCAAGTTCCTCAAGACTCCCCCGTACACTTCCGCCGGTAAATTCATACATCAACCACCGCAGGGCCTCACGGTTTCTCTCTTCGGGTGTGAGATCGGGGAGAAGATCGCTCTCCAGAACTTTTTTAAGGAGCGGCTGCTTGAAATCGGTGATACGCCATTGATTTTCGAGAATAAGGTCTTTATTCTCCCTGATGACCTGGATGATGAGGGAACGCCGGAGGATCTTATCGTAGGTCTGACTCAGGTAAGGAGCAAAATAGGCAGCACCCTGGCGACTATCGGAAAAGATCAACAGGTTGCGCTTACTTCCACCCCGGGCTGCCGGAGTTGCCTTCAGGGGCGCCCACGGATCGCTGTTTTGAGGGGTTTCTCCTGGATCTACCCGATTGTTGTCCATTCCATCCGGAATTTCCTGGTATATCGCTGTTGCTATCACAGACGGTATTGCATCCCTGCCCATAACAAACCGTGACACAACTGGCATAATAGGGTTGAAACGGGTGCAAACAGGGCATTTATGCAACGTTTCCCCGGTGTAAGAGATGCAAATTAGAGGGATCTGGTACTCCTTTCCACATGAGCATGCAGGCTTCACACGGCTGGAACTGTATATGGTCCCGCACCGCCCGCAGAGGATAAATGACTCATCATCGATCTTAGCATATTCACCGATCTCGACCTCATCGTCCTCATTATCACTTTTCAGGTTGATCGACGATTCGAGGAGAAAATACTGATCTTGTGTTTCATCTTCGTAGTCCGGGAGCACATTCTGCCGGAGAAAGGCTCGATCTTCAACATGAACGATTTTTCCCAGGATGTAGGGGGCGCCACAGTAGCGGCATGTACCCACTTCAAAGATAGGATATTCATGTCCCTCCATCTCAACACTCGTTGCAGGTTCCAGATAGATCTTCTTCTCCGGGAAAAACTGGAGGTACGCTCCCTCCACCGCCCGGACAAAGAGATGGTAGCGTGCTGAAAGCAGCGGACTGGCTGATGGATGAGGACGTGCCATCCCGGCAATTTCAACAAGCGAAATGATCGCCTCTTTGTCTGGCGGTGTCCTTTCGCGTAACGACTGGCAGATTTCGTTAAAGTCACAAGGATCTTTGGCCAGATGGTATCTCAACTGGAGGAAACGTTCGTCACCTTCCATAACATGGAAGAGAAACGCATGTACATCCTTGCCAGCCAGGTCGCGCGCCTTATTGAGAATATGCAGCGGTACACCATACATCGTACCCTCCTTATACAGGGCATCGACACTGTTTTCACCGACCGTTAGAGCGTCTCGCCAGGCCTGATACACGGCCGGATCCGGAGTACCCCACCCTTCTGTCCCTGAAATTCCCTCCCGCTCGGCACCGATGACATCCGCAACATCGAATTTCTCGCCAAACAATCGAGCGGCAAATTGAGCAACCGATGGAATGTCAGCCTCTCCGCCCCCGAGTGTGGCACTTGTAGCAATGCACTGCAGCCTGCCAGACTCGCTCTGGACTACACGATCTTTCAACCGTCGTAGAAGCATTGCCATCTCTATACCCTTGGCACCGCTGTAAGTATGGGCCTCATCAAGAACGATGAATCTCCAGAATCTTGAGAACACTCCATCAAAGAAGGCATTGTCACTGGGACGCAGGAGAAGATACTCAAGCATTGCGTAGTTGGTCAGAAGGATGTGCGGTGGTTTCTCGCGCATCGCCTCCCTGGATATAAGCTCGTTTGGGAGTGGATTACTCTTGTACATCTTTATGTACTTTTCAGTCGCCCCAACCTGCCGCTCGAGGGTCTCGCCGGTGTAACGGCCGAACGTGATCTCCGGACATGACTTAAGGAGTTCCCTTAAGCGCTTCAACTGGTCGTTGACGAGTGCATTCATGGGGTAGAGAAGGAGAGCCCGAACACCTGGATTTAACTGACCGGCCTCCTGCTGCCGGAAGAGCGCATTAAGAATGGTTACAATGAAGATCTCCGTCTTACCGCTCCCGGTTCCAGTAGCAACAACAAGATTGCGCCCATCGCCTGCGGCCATACGAATACCCTTCTCCTGGTGAAGGTAGAGAGGGCGGTCGAGGGGAAGCAGGTTCAGGTTGAGAGACGCAAACCTCGGGGAGAGAACCCCTTCTTCGATAAGATCGCGGAGTGTACACCCCTTCTTGAAAGGTGGGGTTGCCTCGATGATCGGTCCTTTAACAAGTTCATGGTCGCGGAGTGAGGCTTTAAATAAAACTGAAAGATCGGGATCATTTACCGGAAACGTTGTCTGGAGGTAGCGCATATACCGCTGAGTGATCGAGTCCGTTGCCTTAAGTGGATTCAGTGACATAATCTGGGCCTGCTATCAACATGATGCCTTTTTATTCACCCTGCCATAAGGTTTGCCTTTTTCTTCCGGCCGTGTCTTTCGGGAAGCACATTCGTGGCGGTCGTTCGAAAAGATAAGGCATTTCTCAACTATCTTGGCGTGACAGACAAATTTACCGCTTAAATTCATTTTCGCGACTTTTAAGTTTCGACCGCGCCTCTTTTAACACGTTGGAGACGTAAGTCAGTCCCAGATCCTTTTTTAACATTTGAGAATATTTTCTCAGCGCCTTGTCAAGTGCTTCAATCGCACTTGCATCACCTATATTGCCTAGAGCTTTGGCTGCCCCCCATACTACGTCGCTGTTGGCATCCTCCAGAGCACGGCACAGGATCTTGACAGCAGATGGGTCGGTCATACGGGATAAAGCGTTAACTACGGACTTTTGTATTTCGATCGGTGTCGCCCTTTCTGACTGAATATTCTCAACATCACGTAGCATGTCAAGCAGTGGATCCACTGCAACCGCCCCCATTTTAGCGAGGTGTGCAGCTGCTGCCTCCCGCTTCTCTTTATCCAGTTTTATATTGTACAAAAGCCCTCTCAAGAGATTCTTGCAGGCAGATTCAGCGATCTCAGCGACTTCCTTATCCGGATCATCAAGCAGTGGTATTAGAACAGGAATAGATATGGGGGTGTTGATCTCTCGGAGAGATTCAGCAGAGGCTTTTCTTACATCAGCCGACTCATCGCCTGCGGCTTCCATAAGAGCGTTGATGGCCTCCCTGTTGCTAAATTTGCTCAACTGTTTTATGGTAGAGATCCGCATTTCATGAGTGCCCGATCTCATCTCGTCGATCAGTATACCGGTCTGCCTCTTCTTCGCCTCATCATCCAGCCATTCAAGCCCGCTAAGAACATCCAGTGCGATCTTCTGGATCTCATTATGTTCACTCTCATCCTTTGAAAGATCTTGCAACCTCTGAACGATCTCCTTGTCCGGCCCGAGCCTTGCCAGGGATTTGATTGCTGTAATTCTGAGTACCCTGTCGCGACTCCTGTCAAAAGAGATCGATGAAAGTGGCGTGAGAGCCTTACGAGAACGAGTTTTCCCAAGCGCGGCTGCAACCCTGCGCTGGATAAGCACGGATTCATCGTCCAGGAGTGGCAAAAGAGATTCTGTGACGCGGTCCTGAGCGGTAACCTGAGCGGTAAGCCCCAGAGAGGTTACCGCTTCTCCCCTGATCTCAGGATCAGAATCTTTGAGAGACGCAACCAATGTACTTATGCGTTCTTCCGTAATTCCATGATGCAAAGACTTTAAAATCGCTATACGCAGGGGTTTTGGTGAGGTGGGATCATCTAACACCCGAATAAGCGCATGCTCTGTTGATCGGCTGAAGGTATTCCCCAGCAGTTCAACAGAGACTGATCTGAGATCCGGAGGCATTTTTGTGTTTGATATAACATTTAGAAGCGCTGCCTGAAATCTTTCATGAAGTTCAGGGCGATCTCTTGATAATTGATATCCCAGAATGCGAACCTGATGATTCTTCTTGAACTCGTCTATCGCGCTAATACATCGCTCTGCAACACATGTTTCGATCTCGGAGATCAGGTGCTCAATCCTGGCATCAACACTCGCCTGTGGGGCACGCACCTGTTCTTTCTCATAGGAGAACCTGAAGACGTTTCTGCTTTTCTCTCCGGGGAATGCTTCCGGCAGACTGTCCCATTCATCACGTATGCTATAGAACTGAACGCAATATTGACCGGGGGGCAGCGGCAAAGTTTCGCGATCCCCCTGTATCCTGTATGCCCGTGCTGAGTCTGGAATTTCCCCGAAATACTCTCTGGACACCTCACCGGACACCTTTTCCCTCCAGAGAATTATGAACCGTTTACCGGCGGTACCACTCTCTTCCCACGTAATCTCGATAACCCGGTTCCCAGACGGATCGGTTGAGACCCTTGGTGACTGCAAGAGATGGATGCGCCAGTAGTGAAGGATAAAGAGAGGAAAAGTTATATCTTCGCCATTGGGGTCATTCATCGTGAACTCAAAACGCACGGTATCCTCGTTAGCAAGCCTCAGTGTATCGTTGAATTTAGCAAGGGGAAAATAACCCTGTCCGTTGGTTATTCGGCCGGGTATACTCTGATTGAGGGGGAAAGTCGATATCGTAGCCTTCATGCTGTTGAAGTATCTCGGCAGGAATATACGGAGAGCCAGATCTTTGCCACACGACTGATAATCGGTCTCAGAAATTTGAATTACTGAACGTAATACCGGGTATACCTTCTTTCCACTTTCATCCTCAAACCGCCATGCTACATGAGGGACTGAGAATGACAACACCCCCTCAAACGTAGTCCCATCTTCCCGCGGGTACTCGATCTTCCCCTTAATCGTGGGTTCCAGTTTTGATGTTACGAGAAAACCCGTCCCCGTATGTTCCAGCCTCACGTCTCCCTCCGGCTCAAAGGTAACCGAATGCGGGCAGTCTACCTCGAGTTGAACCCGCGATGCACCTTCTGCAGGCAAAAATAGCGGTTTTGAAAATCTGTAAGAGATATCGGGAAGAAACGCACACTTAACTCTTACATCAGTTCTACAGATTTCGTTACGTAGGCGGATAGTAAAAGCGCCCGCCCGCTCTTTCCCGAGCAGGGTGGGGTGACTGAGATCAACGATACAAAGAGATCTCTCAGCGTCAATCTCTACTCCGTCGCGAAGGTCCGTAAGTCGATAGAATGCGAACATTGAATTTGAATACTGGTCGTGCGGATGAATGGAGAGGTATGTTTCGGAGAGAATCTCCAAGCTCTCAAAAGATATCCGGAGAGCGGGAGGAGGACCGAGGACAACCTTCCAGCCATCTACGTTTAGATACCTATCAAAGCGCTCTGGATCGATGTGGAGATCAAGTTTTGTGGATCGCCGGTCAGCCTGGAACGGAGCGTCACCTATATAGAGATCGTCAACCGGATCGATGACATAATACTGAAAGTTGTACCAATCACCAGAAAGGTTACCGGAAAGGTCTACTGCGGTTTCAGGTGTTATAGTCTTATTCTTCGGGGCGATGAGGATAAACTTCCGTGATGAGGGCAATTTTTGCTCTATGCGCCTGCCTGTATCATAGTCAAAGAAATAAGAGGAATTTGAACCACTAAACCCATCAACCCTCCACGACATTGGAACGCTCTGGTTGATAGAAAACTCCACGTAATAGTTGGATGAAGGATGATCCACCTGTAGTTTGAACTCTTTTGTATTCAGTCCTTCTTTCTCACGATACAATGGAAGTTTCCCTTCGTGAAGAATCTGTGAGTCATCACGAATGATGAGTGATACCTCGGAGATCCCATCTATATAGTCGATTGTTTGCGACGGAACCACCAGCAGAATATCATAATTCTTAAGATCAAAAGTGAGGAAAGGTTTTTGAGAGTAGGGTTTGCTGGAATCACCCTCTCTGGGACTTTTCTGTTTCGCTGCCCACCAGGTGTCAAATTCCTCGATAAACCAGATCGGCAGGTCGGGTTTTACCGCCCTCGTCTCCGCAGGATCTGATATTAGCCTGATACACCGTCTCAGAATATCCACTGTAACATCATCACAATAGGTGAGGAAACGTGCAATAGGTTTGTCAACGTATCCAAAAGGTCGTGGCTGGGTCTTGATGTTATAATCAAAGAGTGCAATCTTGCTGCGATACTGCTCGATGAGGAGTCCTTGCCGCTCTCTAACCGCGATCTCATCCTCCGCCTTTTGAATCATCTGTCTGAGTTCGTCTTTCTCACGCTGAAGCCCGGCGATCTCCTGCTCACTTCTGCTAACACGACCCATCGCATCAGAGTAGACCTCGCGTACCGCCATCTGCTCTGCGAAATAATCTGAGAGAACTTTGAAAACGTCCTGCGTCGTGTTTTCCGGTGAAGATATACCGTACACTGCCCCGATCTGCCGTATAGATCCATCAATATTCTGTATCTTCAAAACCGTTTCTCTAACGCAATCATTGAGGTTCTTGATTTTATTTCGTAGCGAAGAAAACTGCTCGTATTCAGCCCGTATTTTCTCCTCCAGAGTCTGTATCATCGATACCTGATCACCCTGCCCGTCCATCAATGCAAAGATCTTATCACACCATTTGAAGCACGATGCAGGTTGTGATGGAGTTCCTGGTGGATCCAGGGCTGGTTGCGGTTGAGGATTCTCCACCCCGGTCATAAACAGAAGCAGGTCGTAAACTCCTTCTGCTGTAAGATCGTCTGAGAGACCAAGCGTGTACTCGATCCAGCGCTGAATCACCAGATCGAGGAGATGCTGTGCACATGCAGGATCCTCAAAGATCCTGGCGTATTCATCTGGAATTGCATAATATCCCGCCGGGTCGGCCGGCGAGGTCACACTATCACTATAAGGAAGTTGCTCCAGGTACTGGACCACAGTATACCCTTCAAACCGGAGTGAATTCCCAAGGTATTTCATCGGTTGCTCAATGAATGTTTTACGAACGGTCTCAAGAAGTCTGAAATAATCGGAACCCAATTTTTCGGGGACCTTATCATTCTCCAGATCAGAGAGGAACTGCTCAAAACCGCCGTTAGAGTTGTAGTAATGAACAATTGGGCTCATACTTTTGCGTAGAACCAGTTGTCGTTTGGTGTTCGGGAACGCGGATTCAGCATACATCTGAGGGATAAATGAAGGGTAAGCAAAGAGGGGATAGTAATAGGTAAGAACCCGGCGCTGCAACTGCGAGAATGGATAGATAGAAAACTCATTCAGGTGGATCTTGTCATTGGCAGAATCTCTGGCGATCTCAATGATCGCACGTAGAAGAGCAAGTTTGTATGTGGATTGGAGCAGATCATTCTGAATGATCGCCTTTATCTCATGGAAGTATTTAGACTCCATGCCCCTGAAGGGGAGTTTACTCTACACACATATAAATGGATTTGGTTGCCATCGTATGTTGTATTAAGAGGAGATTGGTTCTTCAAGCAGCACTACCTTCCCGAAGCTCCTGAATCCTGAGAGGAGAGGAGTGCCGCCAACCCGAACCCTCCTCATGATCACAATTCCTGTCCGTTCTGACAGGCGCACGCTGTTCACCCCCTCTTCCCGCACATGCCCCCCATGCACCCCCACCTCCGCACCGAACGCCTGGACCTGATCCCGGCAACCCTTGAGACCCTCAGGAGCGACCGCCAGACCCTCGCCAGGCTCCTGGATGCCGCCGTTCCAGGATCCTGGCCGCCGCCGCTCCTCGACGACGAGGCGCTCGCCGGGTTCATCAGGATGATGACAGAGAAGACCGACCCCCGCTTTGCCGTCTACTACTGGGTGCAAAACGACCCCGCCGCCGGAGAACGTCTCCTCATCGGCCTCGGCGGGATCGCCTCTGCACCCGCCCCCGGCACGGTCTTCATCGGCTACACCGTGGTCAGGGAGTGCCAGCGCCGGGGGTATGCAACC
>Ga0208693_1001336_pt1 | contig 17842 bp, 18 predicted proteins | sample AD_UKC071_MetaG_FD_184438 | JGI IMG/M metagenome (GOLD analysis project Ga0208693, IMG submission 184438) | Active sludge microbial communities of municipal wastewater-treating anaerobic digesters from USA - AD_UKC071_MetaG (SPAdes) (version 2) | ecosystem: Engineered > Bioreactor > Anaerobic >... | reverse complement strand
GGGGGCATTGCCGAGATTTTAGGAAAGCGCAATCTGTCTAAAGGTGTAAAAGTTGCCGTTGGTGATAGGGAAACCGCCATTGATTTATATATTATCACTGAATACGGGGTCAACATCCCCGATGTTGCCAAGCAGGCCCAAAACAATGTCAAAACTGCCATTGAAAATATGACTGGCCTGGATGTGGTTCAGGTCAATGTCCATGTCCAGGGTATTAAGCTGCAACCGGCAGCTGAGGGCGAAACTGCTTCCGCCGCCAGTCGGCGTTAATGATAAGGCATAAAAGGAGGTGTGTGTGTTGAGGAAATTTGTTACAGCTTTATGGGCCCTAATGGTTGCCGCAATTGCCGCCGTTATCATGCTGATTCCTTTTGTTCCTGCTGTTGGCACTATGATTGCAGATTTTACCGAGTTTATGGCTGATAATCTGCCCTTTGCTAGCATCGCTGCCTTGATTCTGGGCCTTTCCCTTTGGGTTTTCTTTGCCCAGTTTCGTTCCGCCAAGCCTCAGATGCCCAGCTCTGTTGTCCTTCAGGCCGAGGGAGGAGAAGTTCGCATTGCCCTGGCGGCAATTGACACATTGGTCAGACAGGCAGCTAACCAGATTAAGGGCGTCCGCGAGGTAAAGCCAAGCTTCTTCCGCTGCCAGGAAGGGCTGGGAGTACACCTCCGCACTACCGTCAGCACTGAGGAGAGCATACCTAATTTGACCTCCCTGTTGCAGCAGAAGGTCACTGAACATGTGCACAAAATTGCCGGAATCACCCTTCAGGAAATCAAAGTGCTCGTTGAGAATGTCGCTGTTGGCATTGGCAGTCGGATAGAACTTCGTTAAGAGGGGGTAATACCTTGGAACGCACTTTTCATGTTCCCCGGAAATGGATAGGCGCTTTAATTGGCCTCATTTGCGCCCTGCTCTTTATACTCCTGGGATTTTGGGAAACTTTGTTTGTCTTCTTGTGCGTTGGCTTGGGCTATTTGATTGGACAGCGCTTGGATATGGAGGGTGAACAGTCGGTTTCCGAGTTCTTTGGGCGTCTATTCCCCTCCCGTTAAGGAAGGCGCAAAGGAGGTTGACATGGCCAGAACCGCAACAAGATTGCTGGCTTTCTACATGATTTTTCAGGCAGATTTTGGCCAGGAACCGGATTATGCCCTGGCAATGGAAGGGTTTCACCGCCCGGTAAATGAGGATTTTTTGCGGCAGCTGGTGGAAGGGGTTCTCAGCCATAGTCACTACTTGGATGAGGTCATTAGTCAACACTCCCGAAACTGGTCTGTGGAGAGGATGCCCAGGGTGGACCGGGCTGTTTTGCGCTTGGCAACCTGGGAGTTGCTGGGGACAGACATTCCGCCGGCAGTGGCCATTAACGAGGCAGTGAAATTGGCCAAGGATTATGGGGGTGCTGATTCATCGGCCTTTATCAATGGCGTGCTCGACAGCATCAAGGAGCGCCGGGAGGTATTGGTTTCCGGTCTGAAAAAAACATAGTACTGCAACCCTGTTTCAGGGTTTTTCTTATTGTTCACCTCTTGCCCATTCTGTGATAAAGTAGGAATGGTTGAATACTTAATTTTTTGGCAACAAGGAGGGAATACAGTGAATAAGATTATCCAAAGAAAAGACCTGGCTCCTTCACTAATTCAATTTATCGTCGACGCACCATTAATCGCTCGTCGGGCCCAGCCCGGTCAGTTCATTATCTTAAAGGTCCGCGAAGAGGGGGAAAGGATCCCTCTGACCATAGCAGATTATGACCGGCAGCAGGGAACCATCACCCTGGTGTTTCAGGTTGTAGGCAAGTCAACAGAACTGCTGTCTAAGTTCCAGCAAGGGGATTCCATTCCCGACCTCGTAGGTCCCTTGGGGGAACCTACCGAACATCCCCAGGGCAAGTACGCCGTCTGCATTGGCGGCGGCGTTGGCGTTGCCCCGGTCTACCCAGAGGCCAAGAGCCTTCATGAGAAGGGTTACCACGTTACTTCAATTATCGGTGCCCGCACCGAAGAACTGCTGTTTTTTGAAGAGGAAATGAAAAGTGTCAGTGATAAGTTTTACGTGGCCACTGATGACGGCAGCAAAGGTACCAAGGGCTTTGTCACCACGATTCTTGAGCAGCTTATCGCTGAGGGCCAGCCCATTGACTTTGTAATTGCTGTCGGGCCCATTCCCATGATGAAGGCGGTGGCGGATTTGACCCGCAAGCATCAGATAAAGACCTTGGTCAGCCTCAATTCACTAATGGTGGATGGGACAGGAATGTGTGGCGGCTGCCGCGTTACTGTGGGGGGCGAAGTAAAATTCACATGTGTAGACGGCCCCGCCTTTGACGCCCATCTCCTGGACTTTGATGAGCAAATGCGTCGGCTTTCGATGTACAAAGACAAGGAGCAGGAGGTTAGAGAATAATGTCTGAGAAAAAGACCCGCAAACATCCCATGCCAGCCCAGCCAGCAGAAGAGAGAATAAAGAACTTTGACGAGGTCCCCTACGGATATTCAGTTGAAACTGCTATCGAGGAAGCTAAGCGCTGCCTGCAGTGCAAGGTTCCAAGATGTGTTGCCGGCTGTCCGGTAGGCATAGATATCCCCGGCTTCATTGGGAAAATTAAAGAAGAAGATTTTCAGGGTGCCATTGATATTCTCAAGGATAAGAACAGTCTGCCGGCAGTATGCGGCCGTGTCTGTCCCCAGGAAGAGCAGTGTGAAAAGCTCTGTATTGTCGGCATCAAGAATGAACCGGTAGCCATTGGCCGCCTGGAACGGTTTGCAGCCGACTGGGCAGCTGAGCACAGCAAGCAAAAGGCTGAGCCAGTTCCTCCCACCGGCCCCAAGGTAGCTATTGTGGGTTCCGGGCCAGCGGGTTTGGCGGCAGCAGGTGAATTGGTTAAAAGAGGATACCAGGTCACAATCTTTGAAGCCTTGCATCAGCCTGGCGGTGTCCTGATGTATGGCATTCCTGAATTCCGCCTGCCAAAATCCATTGTGCAGCAAGAAATAGACGCCCTCAAAGAACTGGGGGTTGAAATCAAGGTCAACATGGTGGTGGGCAAGACCATTACCATCGACGAGCTGATGAATGAAGAAGGTTATGAAGCTGTATTCATAGGCACTGGCGCCGGTCTGCCCTACTTCCTGGGAATTCCGGGAGAAAACCTCAACGGAGTCTATTCTGCCAACGAATTCCTGACGCGGACAAACCTGATGCGGGCCTATTTATTCCCCAAGTGGGATACTCCCATCCACATCGGCAAGAGAGTTGCAGTGGTGGGGGCAGGCAATGTGGCTATGGATGCCGCCCGCACCGCGCTGCGGCTGGGGGCTGAGGAAGTGTATATTGTCTACCGCCGTTCGGAAGCAGAAATGCCTGCCCGCAACGAAGAAATTGAGCATGCCAGGGAAGAGGGCATTAAGTTCTGCCTGCTCACCAACCCAGTGGAAATCCTGGGGGATGAAAAGGGTTGGGTGACCGGCATTAAATGCATTAAAATGGAACTGGGGGAACCCGACAGCTCTGGCAGGCGCCGTCCCATGCCAATTGAGGGCTCGGAGTTTGTCCTGCCCATGGACGTAGTGGTTGTCGCCGTGGGCCAGGGGCCCAATCCCTTGATTCCCCGCACCACAGAGGGGCTGGAGACAAACAAATGGGGCAATATCATCGCCGACGAAGGAACAGGTGCCACTTCTATGCCGGGAGTATTTGCCGGAGGCGATGTCGTCACCGGTGCTGCAACAGTCATCAAGGCTATGGGGGCAGGCAAGGCTGCCGCTGCTGCCATAGATGATTATCTCCAAGCAAAAAAAGGAGGCAAGTAGTTTGGCTGCAACAATAATCGACGGCAAGGCCGTCAGCAAAAAAATACGTCAACAGCTGACAGAAGATGTTGCCAGGTTTATAAGTGAGACCAGGATTACTCCCGGCCTGGCGGTGGTTTTGGTGGGTGACGACCCGGCGTCCCATACCTATGTCCGCAGCAAGGAAAAGTCCACTGTCAAGGCGGGAATGTATTCTGAGGTTTACCGTCTCGCCGCCACGACATCAGAAGCTGAACTGCTGAACTTAGTGGACAAACTCAACAAGGACAATAAAATCCACGGCATTCTCGTGCAGCTTCCCCTGCCGGGGCATATTGATGAGCTCAAAGTCCTCAATGCCATTGATCCCCGCAAGGACGTGGACGGTTTCCATCCCATGAATGCCGGGAACCTCTTTATCGGCCAGGAGAGTTTTATTCCCTGCACTCCCCATGGCATAATGGAACTGCTGGCTGATGCCGGCGTTTCCCTCCAGGGGAAACACGCAGTAGTAGTTGGCCGCAGCAATATTGTCGGCAAACCCGTTGCCATGCTTTTGCTGCAACAACATGCCACTGTGACAATCTGCCATTCCCGCACCGCTGACTTGGGGGCCATTACCCGTCAGGCTGATGTGCTGGTAGTTGCAGTTGGGCGCCCGAATTTTATCACCGGCGAGATGATTAAGCCCGGGGCAGTGGTAATCGACGTGGGAATCAACAGAGTTGATGGCAAATTGGTGGGCGACGTGGACTTTGAAAGTGCCCAGGCAGTTGCCGGCCATCTTACTCCCGTTCCCGGCGGCGTGGGCCCAATGACAATTACCATGCTGCTAAAAAACACATTAGTTGCCGCCCAAAGATGCCGGTGAGTGTGCCCCTGACTGTAAGCGAGCTGACAGACCGCATCAGCAGGACAATCCAGGGGAATCCCCAGCTCATTGATGTAACAGTGACAGGGGAATTGTCCAACTTTGTCCACCACAGTTCTGGCCATATGTACTTTACCCTTAAAGACAAGGACAGCAGCATTAAAGGTGTAATGTTTCACACCTGGAACAGGCGCCTGCCCTTTGTCCCCGAAAACGGACAGCATGTCTATTTGCGGGGGGATGTGGTGGTATATAAAAAGGGCGGGAATTATCAGCTCAATGCCTATGCTATGGAACCTGCGGGCCAGGGCGCCCTTGCCCTGGCTTTTGCCCAGCTCAAGGAGAAACTGAAACGGGAAGGCCTCTTTGCGCCGGAACGGAAACGCCCTCTCCCGGCTTACCCCCGGCGGGTTGGCGTGGTGACATCTCCTCAGGCTGCAGCCCTCCAGGACTTATTGGTTACTGCCTCCCAGCTGGGATGGCCAGTGACATTTGAGCTGGCTCCTGCGATTGTGCAGGGGGAAAAGGGTGCAGATTCGGTGCTGGAGGCACTGGAAAGCCTGTACAGACGCCATCCTGATGTTATTGTCATCACCAGAGGCGGGGGCTCTTTAGAAGAGCTGTGGGTGTTTAACGAAGAAAAAGTAGCCCGGGCGGTGGCCGCATCCCCTGTGCCAATTGTCAGCGCCGTCGGCCACGAAACTGATTTTACTATTTGCGACTTTGTCGCCGATGCCCGGGCAGCCACACCGACTGCCGCAGCCCGCCTCGTAGTTCCTGATGCTAAGAACCTGGCGGCAAATTTGGTGCAGCTGCAAAAGCGGCTGGCGGCAGCTGTCAATGCCGTCGCCGCAAGCCGGCGGCGGACACTGCACACCCTTGCCAGCCGTCCCGTGTTATCCCGGCCGCTGCAGCTTCTCTTACAGCCTCGCCAAAGTCTGGATATAACCGTTCATCGGCTGAAAACCGCCTTTGCCCGCCTGCTGGAACAGCGACGTCACGGCCTGGCAGGGATTGCTTCTCGTGTGGCGGATCTCAACCCGATGTCTGTTTTCAGCCGTGGGTTTACCCTGGTTCGCGACGAAAAGGGCATAATAAAAAGTACCAGCCAGCTAATGCCGGGCAAAGGAGTCGTCATCCAGTTTCAGGATGGCCAGGCTCAGGCCACTATACTGGCAGTGGGAGGGTTAGAAGATGGAAAAGGAAATGAAATTTGAAGACGCTTTAGCCAGACTGGAGGAAATCGTCGCCAGCCTTGAGGCTGGCGATGCCGACCTGGAAGAGGCCCTGAAATTGTTTGAAGAGGGCATCAGCCTGGTTCGCACCTGTGATAAGCAACTGAAAGAGGCGGAGCAGAAATTAGAGCAATTAAATATCCAGGGGGAGCAGCAGTGACCATCCAGGAGTTTATGGCTGCCCGGCGGGAGTTTTTTAACCAGAAACTCCAGGATTTTTTGCCCCGTCCCGACAGTTGTCCCGTTAAGCTGCTGGAAGCCATGAAATACAGTCTGTATGCAGGCGGCAAGCGCTTGCGCCCCATACTGCTTTTCGCTGCTGCGGAAACATGCGGCGGAACACCTGATGCCGCCTTGCCCTATGCCGTCGCCTTGGAAATGGTGCATACATACTCCCTGATACACGACGATCTGCCCGCCATGGATGACGACGACCTGCGCCGGGGTAAGCCTTCCAACCACAAAGTCTTCGGCGAAGCCATGGCGATTCTGGCTGGGGATGCCCTCCTGACCCACGCTTTCACTGTCACTGCCAAGGGGTCAAACGAAGATCCCCAGTTGCGGCTGGCAGCAGTGGCCGAGCTGGCTAAGGCAGCTGGGCCCGCCGGCATGGTGGCAGGCCAGGCTATGGACATTGAAGAGGGGAAGAAGGAGGCTTCCCTGGTAAATGACATCCATAGGTGCAAAACCGGTGCCTTAATCAAGGCTGCAGTGCGCATTGGCGCCATTGTCGCGGGAGCGAGTACCAGAGTTATTCACGGCCTCACTCAGTATGCAGATTCTCTGGGACTGGCCTATCAAATCGCCGACGACATCCTTGATGCCACAGGCACTGTTGATCAAATAGGCAAGAATCCAGGCAGCGACGCAAAAAAGGGCAAGGATACCTTCGTTACAGTCCATGGACTGGAGGGGGCAAGGATAATGCTTGCCGCAGAAACTGCAAGGGCAATCCGGGCTTTGCACAATCTGGAGGGGGATTATACCCTCCTGGCGGAACTGGCCCAATACCTGGCCGGCAGGGGGGAATAACAAAAACAGGCCTGAGGCCTGTTAGCTTTGGCTGATTCCCCTTTGGAAGCATTGGAAGCAGCAGAACCGTCCCCGTGCTTCCCTAACGCTTCCAGGAGCCTGGGGTAGAAGGAGATGAAGTCGGGGTATGTATCCCTGTTGTCCTCGTACTCCTTCAGGGCTTCTGCCAGCACCTTGGTGTAGATAAAGCCCTCACTCAGTTCTCTGTCCAGGGCTTTGCTGCCTTCCCGGGGGCTGTCGGCATAGGCCAGCCTGACCGTTACTGCCCGCACAATATGTTCATTGAGGCAGGTAACCCAGGTGCCGTAGTTGAGGTCTTCCATTTCTTCTCTTATCGGGGCCAGCAAATGCTCATATTGCGCCACTTCATCCATATGCATATTGGTTATTCTGTTGACAAAGCTGTGGCTGAATTCATGGCGCAGGAGTAACTTCAAGACATCCTTGTTGCCGTAGACAGGCACATCTCCACTGGTCTCATCGTCAAAGGGGAGTAAGATGCAGTAGGCATCAACCCTGTCCATCCGTTCTATATTGGGGCCAAATCCCCCGCCGCCGCCGTACAGGGGTACTGGAATGATGGTAAAGGATTGGTACTCCATGCCATAGTAATCCTGCAGCTCGGTAATGTAGTCTGTCTCTCCCAGAATCGCTGCCACCTGGAGGAGATTGTCCCGGTAATAATCTTCATGGGCATTGAAAAAATTTGCATATTTACTGTCCCGGCAAAATTCCCGCAAAGCCCGGGCAAATTGCTTTAATTGCTCTTTGCCGCCGCCGCCGGTGACAACGTGGTCGGCAATGTGCACAGAGTCATCCAGATATAAACTGTCAGTCAGCCCCAAAGCAAAGGTGGCGGGAGTGCTGAAGATAAACCCGGTTTTCGTCATTTTGTCATACATGGTTACAGCCTCATGGTTCCGGTATTGGTGAAAATATGTATCCACATCGGAGCGGTAGCTAAATTCCGCTGCAGTCATCAGTTGATTATACTGACTTAAATACTGGACGATGGCAATCAGCTCAACTCTGGGGTCGACAGTGATTTTTATATTGTTGCTCAGCTTAGTCACTGGCGGGATGTAAGGCAAAGTATCCCGTTCCAGGCATGCAGCCAAAGTAAAAATCATCAGTAATAACAGCAATGACAGGAAAAGGCATGATGCCCGTCTCATGAACATTCCCCCTCTAGCGAAATATATTATTTATTCCGCAGCCAGCATTGATTGTCCTGCTTTTTATAACCATTAATGGGAAGATAAAAAAACCAAATTTCCAAGTTTGTAACATTGCCATTAAAAAAAATTCGTGTTAAAATGATTACACTTTAATTTGGGTGGTGCAGTATCCTAGTCAGTGCGCCCTATCCGAAGGCGGGCCTAAAAATCCGTCAAAGGGCATATCGATGAAGTTCCTGGTGCCGGCTTTTGACGCCCCGTCAGGGGTTGGTGCTGGGAGTTAAGGATTAGGGGCGATCTACAAGGGCATGTAGGCGTTGACCCCTTTTCCGCGGAGACCCAAGTGCGTGGTTCTATACAGAGGGTATATTACTACGGCTTGGGGTGAACCTGCATGCGGTTCCGACCGATACCAAGAGGAGTTGTGTGCAGTGTAGCCTGCCTTGAGCGGGATTGGCGGATTGCGGAGTCGGCCTGACCTCGTAGGCCTACGAGCTAAGGCTTTGCGCATGAAACCTTTCTTGCAAAAGAGGATAAGGTTAGGACGCGCGCTGTTGAGGAAATCTCCTAGGCTGTTCTATAACGAGGTTACGCGGGGATTAAAGTGCGGACTAAGTGGCAATCAAGCATTGCCGTAGGCGACACGGCAAACTGGGACTTAAAGGGGAACCGCCATTCCGGCGACGGGTGGTGTTTCCAGGGGGAAAACCTGCTTGACCTAAGCCGCAGTGTTTACCTGCGTAGCCACCACCATACATATTGAGGTGAAATCTTGGCCACTAAAAAGAATCGGCGATGGGTGCGGAATACTCTGATATCGACCTTTTTTTTATCCATTTTTTTCAGTGGCGCGTCCCGGGTCATCCTGGGAGATAATGCCGGCCTAATTCCTTCTCTTATCGTCCTGCTGCTGATTATCCTTACCGGCGTAGTTTTTGATATCATTGGCGTTGCTGCTACATCCTCGAAAATGGCACCGCTTAACGCCAAGGCCGCAAAAAAGGTCCCCGGCGCTAAAGCGGCAATAAATCTCGCCCGCAACTCGGAAAAGGTGTCCAGCTTCTGCAATGACGTCGTCGGAGACATCTGTGGAATTATCAGCGGCTCTGCTGCCGCTGCCATTGTCTTTAACCTGGCGGCTAATCACTCCAAACAGGGATATATTAATATTATCCTCGGGGCAGTTGTCGCTGCCCTCACTGTAGGCGGCAAAGCCCTTGGCAAAAGCACCGCCATAAGCTATTCCACTGAAATTTTGATTTTTGCCGGCAAAGTCATTAGTTTTTTTGCCAAGCTAAATCCTTTCCACAAGGCCAAAGACCGCGGCAGCAATGGAAAGTGAGGTTTCTTATGGATAATAAACTGTTGAACCGGATAAATTGCCCCCAAGACCTGAAAAAACTGAGTGCAGAAGAATTGGAGCTGCTGGCGGCGGAATTGCGGCAGGAAGTCCTGACTGTCGTCAGCGAAAACGGGGGACACCTGGCCTCAAATTTAGGTGTAGTGGAGCTTACCCTGGCATTGCATTCGGTCTATGACAGCCCTGCCGACAAAATTATATGGGATGTCGGCCATCAGTGCTATATCCACAAGCTTCTGACTGGTCGCCGCCGGGAATTTTCCACATTGCGCCGCTTTGGGGGGCTTTCCGGCTTCCCCAAGACTGCTGAGAGCCCCCACGACATTGCCGAGACAGGCCACAGCAGCACTTCGATATCTGTTGCCATGGGCATGGCAATTGCCCGGGATTTAAACCGGGATAACTACAGTGTCGTGGCTGTAATCGGCGACGGCTCCCTGGGGGGAGGCATGGCCCTTGAAGCCCTTAATTGCGTGGGTTCCCAAAAGCTTGATCTCACCATTATCTTAAACGACAATGAAATGTCCATTTCCCGGAATGTGGGGGGGCTCTCTTCCTATCTTTCCAGGGTGCGAACCGACCCCAAGTACACCCGCTTGTCTGAGGACCTGAAGTTTCTGCTGCAAAAAATACCAGCCGTTGGCGACAGCGTGTACAGGGCTGCGGAGCGGGTGAAGTCCAGTATTAAGTACCTGCTGGTCCGGGGCATGCTCTTTGAAGAGTTGGGCTTTACCTACCTGGGACCCATTGACGGACACAATATTGAAGCCCTTCAGAAGATTTTGCGCCGGGCCAAGAGCTATAAGGGGCCGGTCCTCATTCACGTCGTCACAAAAAAAGGCAAGGGCTACGGACCGGCCGAGGCCGAGCCTGCCAAATTCCACGGCCTTGGCGCCTTTGATGCGAAAACCGGGGCCGTCCCGGTGGCTTCCAGGACATATACCGACGTCTTTTCTGATACAATCTGTGCCTTAGCAGAGAAGGATCCGCGAATCGTAGCCATTACTGCCGCCATGCCCGAGGGCACAGGCCTGAGTAAATTTGCTTCCAAATACCCCGGCCGCTTTTTCGATGTGGGTATAGCCGAGCAACACGCTGTGACCATGGCCGCCGGCATGGCCCGGGCAGGCTACCGGCCTGTGGTGGCCATCTACTCTACTTTTTTGCAGCGGGCATATGATCAGATTGTCCATGATGTCTGTCTTGCCAATCTGCCGGTGGTTTTTGCCATAGACCGGGCTGGCATCGTAGGCGCTGACGGCGAGACCCATCAGGGTATTTTCGATATCGCCATGTTGCGCCACATCCCAAACATGACCATCATGATGCCCAAAGACTTTACCGAGCTGAGGGCAATGCTGGACCTCTGCCTCAAGCATAAAGGGCCGGTTGCCCTCCGCTATCCCAGGGGCAGCGCTTCCTCTTTGCCGGTGGCCTTGTCGGGAGCTCCCTTAGCGGTGGGCAAAGGCGAAGTCTTGCGCGATGGCAAGGATCTTGCCATCCTGGGAATGGGGCCGACTCTTGTCTCTGCTCTCCAGGCCCAGGCGCAGCTGCACAGCCAGGGGATCAGCGCGGCTGTAATTAACCTCAGATTTGCCAAACCCCTGGACCAGGAACTGATTGAGAAGTATGCCCGGAGATGCGGCCGCCTGATTACCATCGAGGAACATGTCCTTGACGGCGGTCTGGGCAGTGCTGTGCTGGAGGCCTGCAGCGCCAGGGGGATTACACCTGCCACTAAGTTGCTGGGAATCAAAGACTGGTTTGTTCCTCATGGCGAGCCGCAACAATTACGGGAATTATGCAATTTAGCCGCCGCTGACATCGTTGCCGCAGCCCAGGAATTCATGGCCAGGGGGAAAATACATGACCGCGAAAACAAGGCTTGACCTCCTGGTGGTGGAGCGGGGGCTGGCTGCCACACGCTCTCAGGCCAGGGGGCTGATTATGGCAGGCCTTATTCTGGTGGACAAGGAGCGGACAGACAAGCCGGGAACCCTGGTGCCTGTCGACTCCCTTCTGGAACTGAAGGCAGAACCCAGCCTCTATGTCAGCAGGGGCGGGCAAAAACTGGCCAAGGCCTTGGACAAGTTTGCCATTGATCTCAAGGACAGGATTGTCCTGGATGTTGGGGCCTCTACCGGTGGCTTCACCGACTGCTGTCTCCAGGCTGGAGCGCGGCTTGTATATGCTGTTGACGTGGGCTACGGCCAACTGGCATGGAGCTTAAGGACCGATCCCCGGGTCATCAATTTAGAGCGGACAAATATCCGCAACCTGAAGAAAGAGCATCTCACCGGGGGCATGCCGGACTTTAGCTGCATCGACGTGGCCTTTATATCCTTGGAACTGGTGCTGCCTGTTATTGCCGAGCTCGGCATCCCGGAAGCAGTGATGTTGATAAAACCCCAGTTTGAAGCTGGCCGGGACCAGGTGGGCAAGGGAGTGGTCCGGGACCCGGCAATCCATCTGTGGGTCATCAACAAGGTTGTGGCCGCTGCTGAGAACCTGGGGTTTACCCTGTGGAACCTGGATTTTTCCCCGGTTCAGGGGCCCAAGGGGAACATTGAGTTCCTGGCCCACGGTTTTTTTGATGCCAAAGAGCCGGAAGAAAAGCCTGTTCCCCGGCAGGTGGTGGTTGCTGCCCACCAGTATTTTAAATAACCCGCGTGTTGGTTTCCTGAGGCGCAGGAAATCACTTTTTTTTGTGGAAATATAGTAGGGGAGGTGATGGTCTTGACTCTCACGGCGATTGATTACATAATTATTGCGAGCTTTGCGTTTTTGCTCTTGCTGTACAAAGTGGTGAGGGATTGGTACGGCACCAGGGATGTGCCCCGGAGAATAGACGAAAAGGCAGCCGAGTTGCTGCGGGAAGAGGGGTACCGAGTCCTTGCCCGCGCGGCAGTTAAGTTTATAGACTTTGACATCGAGGGCAAAGTCCATCGCCAAAAGGTCAAGGCCGACCTGGTTGTCCGCCGGGGCATTAAGAAATATGTGGTGGAAGTAAACGCCAAAGATTCCGGCAGCGTCCGCAATGCCGACATTCGCCGCCGGATTTTGGAATATAAAATTGCCTTTGCTCCCCATGGCATAATCACCGTCGATATGGACAGGGAGAGAATGCGGATAATCAAAATCAACAGCCGCCGCTGGCTGAACACTGTGCTGGCTTTAGGGGCTGCCGCCGCCCTGGGGGCAGTTATCTACTTATTTGTGAGGTATCTACGATGAAGGCTGTAGCAATAATCGCAAATCTGTCGAAACCTAATGTCCATGAGATCGCAAGAGATATTACCGCCTGGCTGGAAGCCCGCAGGGTCAAGGTTTACTCCCAGCAGGAGCTTGGCTGTGGGCAGGGCTTTGTTCTGGGCGAGCCTTTACCTCCGGCAGACCTGATAATGGTTTTGGGGGGGGATGGCACTTTCCTCGCCGTGGCAGGTATGTATGGTCCTTCGGGAATCCCCCTCCTCGGGGTCAACCTGGGCCACCTGGGATTTCTCACCGAGGTAGAAGTGGGCGACCTGGAGCAGGACCTGGATAAGCTGGTGCAGGGAGACTACTGTGTGGAAAAGCGCGGGATGCTTGACGCCCGGGTCTTTCGCCAGGGGAAGCTGGTGTCTCAGGCCTTGGCCCTCAATGATGTTGTTGTTGCAAAGGGCCCGCTGGCCAGAATTCTCCACCTGGAAGTGGCCGTGGAGGGAGTCCGCATAGGCAACTACCGGGGGGACGGGGTCATTGTCGCTACCCCCACCGGTTCCACAGGCTATTCCCTGTCGGCCGGCGGGCCAATTGTCCCGCCCAATGTGGATATAATCCTCGTCACGCCTATATGTCCGCATACCCTCAATGCCCGGCCGATTGTTGTGGATAAGGGTGCAGTGATTACAGTGCGCACCATGAACAGCCAGTCGGAAACCTTCATTACCTTGGACGGGCAGCAGGGCATGGAGTTAGATTGCGACGCTGTCCTGGAAATTACCAGCTCCAAGCATGAGACCTCTTTGGTCAGGCTCAAAGGCAAGAACTTTTTCGACATACTCGCCAAAAAAATAGTGGATCAAGATCACTAAAGGAGGATTATTTTGCTCCGGGAACTACACATCGAAAATTTTGCCCTCATTCAGAACCTGACAGTTGCTTTCGGAGATGGACTAAACATCCTTACCGGCGAAACCGGTGCCGGAAAATCTATAATCATCGATGCTCTCAACCAAGTCCTCGGCCAGCGGGCGTCCTCCGAGCTGGTGCGTTCCGGCGAGGAAATGGCGATAATCACAGCTGTAGTGGATACCAGCCCTCAAGTCCTGGCCCGGTTGGCGGAGTTGGGCCTGGAGACCAGGGAAGGCACTGTCATTCTGCAACGGGAAATTTACGCCAGGGGGCAAAGCCAGGCCCGGGTTGACGGCAGGCCTGTCAGCCTGGCAGTGTTGCGGGAGATTGGCAGTATGCTGGTGGAGATCCATGGCCAGCATGAACACCAGACTCTGCTGGACGAGAGCTCCCATCTGTCCCTGGTGGATGCATACGGCGGCAGCGACTTGCAGGCTGTGGCCGCTGAATACCAACGAGCCTGGCAGGAGCTGGTTGGCTACCAGAGAGAAATTGCCGGCCTCCATGGCGACCAGAGGGAACGGGAGCGCATTCTTGACCTGCTCAATTACCAGGTAAATGAAATCGTCGCCGCTGCTCTCACTCCCGGAGAAGAAGAATCCCTGCTGGCGGAACTGAAATTGCTGGAAAATGCCCGCAAGCTTCTGGAGATATGCCACAGCGGCTACCACTCCCTGTACGAGTCTGACCAAAATCCCGTGGTTGAAATCCTGGGTGGGATAGTGTCTGGCCTCAAGGAGTTCAGGGGGCTGGATGCCAGCCTGGAGCAAGCATGCACCCAGTTGGAAGACTCTCTGTACTCCATAGAGGACGCCGCCTATCAGTTGCGTTCCTTTGCCGACAGCTTTTCCTATGACCCCCGGCGCCAAGAAGAGATAGAGGAGCGCCTGGAGCTCATCCATGATCTAAAGCGCAAATACGCCGATTCCATCGAAGGTATCCTGGCCTGGAAAGGGCAGCAGGAGGCGGAAATAGAAAAAATCCGCAATACTGAAGCCCGCCACAGCCAGTTGTCCGAATTGATTGTTGCCGCCAAGGAAAGGGCAGGGAGACTGGCTGCTGACCTTAGCCGCCTGCGGCAGCAAGCGGGGAAACAATTGGGGGACGCCATCATGGAAGAGCTGAAGTATCTGCAGATGGCGAAAACCCGCTTTCAAGTTGAATTTGAGTCCCGGGAGGATGAAGAGGGACTGCCCGTTGCTGGCAGGAAACTGGCTGCAGAAGCCACGGGCATCGACACCGTCCGCTTTCTTATCTCCCCCAACCCCGGGGAACCGTTAAAGCCTTTGACCAAAATCGCTTCCGGGGGAGAAATGTCCCGGATAATGCTGGCTGTTCTTAGTGTCCTCGCCAAGCTGCGCTCTGTACACACCATGGTCTTTGATGAGATTGATGCCGGTATCGGCGGCAGGGCCGCCCAGGCTGTGGCCGAAAAGCTGGCAGCAGTGGCTGAGCGGCGCCAGGTCATTTGCGTCAGTCACCTGCCCCAGGTTTCTTCTATGGCCGATACCCACCTTTACATCTACAAAGTCCAGGCCGGAGAGCGCACCCTCACCAAGGTAACCCGTCTCGATATGGAGGGCAGGGTGGAGGAACTGGCCCGGATGCTGGGGGGCGCGGAGGTAACGGCAGCCACCAGAGAGCATGCCCGGGAGATGCTGAGCCTTGCCAGTAAACTAAAAACCGTAAATTAGTTTTTATACAAAAAATCTATGGCAGCGACAACACCTCTTTCCATAATTAAAGAGGTGTTTTTTCTTTGCCGCGAGTTTTAAGGCTTTTTTACAACCCCATTGGCAACGGAAACTTTATTTGATTGGCGTGCCCTTAATTGTCAGCATATGCAGCTTGGATTTCAGCCAATTTAAAACTAGTGTCGATTAGGAAAAGGAGTTGGTCGACAAGGGAGTGGAAACAGTTTGAAAAAAAAATTCGCCAGGGGCCTGGTAATATCTCTGCTCTGGTTGTTGGTGCTGGGCCAGGGGATTCAGGCATTGCTGCTCCTCCCCGGTGAAGTCACCCGCTTTGAGGGAGATGATCAGGCTATCAATTTCGATCTGCCCTGGCCAATGACTATCAGCGATGAAGGCGGCATCCTCCAGGCGGCAGAAGATGGCGGCAAAGGGTTTATAGTCAACGCAAAGTCGGGAAACTACAGCTTTACAATCAGCTTGCTGGGGTTGCTGCCCCTCAAGCAGATGCGGGTCAATGTCATTCCCCAGTTGGAACTGGTGCCTTCAGGGCATTCCATCGGGGTAAAGCTGTCGGAAACGGGGGTAATCGTAGCTGGCCTGGACAGCATTATGACCTCTGGGGGCAAGAAGGAGCCCGCCAGGGACTCGGGCTTTCAGGTGGGGGATATTCTCATTGCCGTCAACGAAATTGAGTTAAAAAACCTGGGCCATGCCGCCATGATCCTGGAGGACCTCAGCCGGCCGGGCACTGAGTTGCAGTGTGAGGTTATCCGCCAAGGCAAAAAGCTAACACTGCCCATTACAGCTGTCTATGACATCGAGGCGAAGCGGCCGCGCCTGGGCCTGCTGCTGCGGGATACAGCTGCAGGGGTGGGCACCATGACCTTTTACCATGAGGAGACTGGATATTTCGGGGCGCTGGGGCATATGATTACCGATGAAAACGGGGGAGCGGCGGCGGATTTAAGCTCAGGCAGGATAGTAGAAGCCAACATTGTCTCAATCCGCCCCGGAGAACAGGGGAAACCGGGGGAGAAGCAGGGGGCCTTTGTCGAGGAGAGCCAGCCCTTGGGAGTGATAAAGAAAAATACCGAACTGGGGATATTCGGAAAGCTTTCCCGCAGGCCGGAATCGGAATTGGAGCCAATGCCCCTTGGCCTTAAACACCAAGTTAAGGCGGGGAAGGCGCAGATACTAACCGTGATAGAAGGCAATAAAGTAGGGTTCTTTGACATCAAGATTGAAAAGCTGTTTTTGCAAAACCAGCCTGCCGGCAAGGGGATGGTCATCAGAATTACCGATCCCAGGTTGCTGTCTGCCACCGGGGGAATTGTGCAGGGGATGAGCGGCAGCCCCATCATTCAAAATGGCAAGATCGTCGGCGCCGTAACCCATGTCTTTATTAACGAGCCCCAGCGGGGTTATGGCTGCTTCGCCGAGTGGATGGTCCTCGAATCGGGCTTGCTGGCAGAAATTGAATCATATGCGCCTCCAATGCTATTGGAGGCTATTTTTCTGTTATTTTTTCCGAAATTATTAAAAGCAGGCAGGGAATTTATGTTATTATGTAGAAGAATAACATGGCCATAATAAATTATTAATGAGAGGATGAAAAGGTTTGTGATTTCGGTTATGGTCGCAGATGATAACCGGGAGTTTTGCAATTTGTTGTCGGATTACATGTCTTCCCAGGAGGATATTCACCTGGTGGCAACTGCCAATAATGGCGTCGATGCCGTAGACAAAGTAATCGAACATCAGCCTGATGTCCTTATTCTGGACATTATTATGCCCCATTTGGACGGATTAGGCGTGCTGGAAAGGCTCAACAGCAACTCTCAACTGGAGACCCGGCCCAGAGTAATAGTCCTGACTGCTTTTGGCCAGGAAAGCATTACCCAGCAAGCATTGCGACTGGGAGCTGATTACTTTGTGCTGAAACCGTGTAATATAGAGGTTCTAATCCGAAGAGTCCGCTCATTATTAAGTGACGCCCTGCCGGAACTGGCGGCAGAGGCCAGCTTAAATTATGCTCATGCACCTGCTCCCAAAGTGGATATCGAACTGGAAGTAACTAATCTGTTGCATGAACTGGGAGTCCCTGCCCACATTCGCGGTTACCACTACTTGCGCTACGCAATCGCTTTGGTTATTAAAGATGTAACCATCCTCAACAGCATTACCAAGGCTCTGTACCCCGAAATCGCCATTAAATTTGACACTACACCCAACAGGGTGGAAAGGGCGATTCGCCACGCCATTGAAACCTCCTGGGAGCGGAGTGAACTGGAGGTTATCAACCGCTTATTCCGCTATACAGTGCGCAATGACAGGGGCAAACCCACTAATTCGGAATTCATTGCACTACTCGCGGACAAGCTGCGGCTGAAACTTAAAAACAGACAACTGATTGAGAATTGAGCAGGCAAAGGCCTGCTTTTTTTTAGGATAATTTTCCCACCTCTTGAGCAATACTACTATCGAAGGTGATAATCATGCTTAAGGGAAGATTGCGTAAGGGACGTCGGACTAAGGAACTGGTCAATCATTTGCGCCGGGGGGAC
>Ga0208693_1001326_pt1 | contig 17905 bp, 7 predicted proteins | sample AD_UKC071_MetaG_FD_184438 | JGI IMG/M metagenome (GOLD analysis project Ga0208693, IMG submission 184438) | Active sludge microbial communities of municipal wastewater-treating anaerobic digesters from USA - AD_UKC071_MetaG (SPAdes) (version 2) | ecosystem: Engineered > Bioreactor > Anaerobic >... | reverse complement strand
GTGGGGTTGCCGACAAGGATCGTCTGGTCGGTCACGATGTTTCCATCCACAAGGGCAATGACATGTGCGGAGCCGTCGGTGATACCGGTGAGGCTGAAGGTGATCGCCCCCGAATCCGGGCCCATCTTGATCCCGGAGAACTCAAGAACAACGTTCACGGCAGCGGCACCCTCTTCCGGTGTCCCGAACGCCTTGATGAGTTCCATCGTGCCGGCGGGGAGGTTGCCAAGGCTCTGGCTGATCGATACGGTACCTGTCCTGCTGATCTGGGTTATTCGTTTGATGGTCTCCCCCTCGGAGGCCTCGATCCCGGCTTCCGTGACCGGGGAAGCACTGAGAACAACCTGAGGACTGTTCAGGCCAAAGGGCATGCTGACCTGGTTTGCCTGGTAGGTAAACGAGGTCTCCCCTGCGACATCCACCAGCGACTCCATCCGGAGGGCAAAGGCGCTCCCGTTGGAGAGACCGCTGTAGGAGACGGTGATGGTATCCCCCTCCTGGATCTGGGACGGGCTGATGGAGATGGAGACGGCAGAGGCGCCCGGAACCAGGCAACAGAGGAGAGAGAGAACTATGAGGCACAACACGTTAAATCGCATATTCTCACATCGGATAATTCTCTCTCCAAGATACCTAAAAGTTACCGATACAGAAATCTGCAAACGGCAGACTCATGAGGAACTGCAAATGGTTGAGACGCCACGAAAAAAAGTTGGTTTTCAGGGTTTTCTGGTGTAGTAGTAGACACCGACGGCGATCACCAGGATGATCACCACGGCGATGACCACGTATGTCCAGGGGAATCCTTCCGCTGGCGGCGTCACCGGGGTCGTCGTGGTGGGTGTGGTCGGTGTCACAATCGGCGTTGTGGGTGTTACGACGGGCGTCACCGCACCGGGCTCAACAAAGAGACCGAATACGGTGAAGTGCTCAACGCTTGCGGTGACAGTCCGGGTGGCCGGATCGACAACCGTCGGGACGGTCTCCCACTCCCCGGCCTCTTCGTCGTACCACTTCACCACGAGCGATGATGCGTCATACTCCGCCGCCTGCATTATCTCGCTCCACTGGTCCGCATTGAACGTGAAGATGAGGCTGATGGCTGGATCAAACCTCGCTCCCGACGGCGAACAGACTACCGCATGGCCTGCAAAGGTGTAAGCGGCGCCGGCCGGGACAGCGGGGAGATCGGCGGGGTCAAGGTCATCGATGCTGACCTCGGAGAGCGGGTTGCCGTCAGCATCCACAGCGTAGGTTCCAAGCGGCAGGTAAAGTTCGGCGATGCCGGATGGGCTGCGGATGGTGTAGGGCCTGAGGAGTTTCCCATCACTGCCGATCAACAGCGAGGAGGAGCCTGTCTCGGGTGCAAATCCGCCACGGCCGCCGCCACCGCCGCCGCTCGGGGGGGTGGTGGGCTGCGGCGTTGGGGTCGGAACTGGGCCGGCAAAGAGTTGCACCGAAGTGGAGCCGTAGGCGGTCAGATTCCCGCCGTTCTCAGCCAGCATGTGAACTCTGTAGGTGCCGCTGAGGAGATCGGATGTGGGGATGTTCAGCGTCGCCGCATTGGCGGCCCTGGCCGCGTTCCCGTAACCTTCCGATATCCAGACGTTTGCACCGCTGTAGAGTATCTTCACCGTCTCGTTCCCGTCACCGAGCAGGTACATGCTCTGGAGGGACCCGGTTCCAAGCGTGGTCAGGTCGAGGGTCACATTACCGGTGTAGGTCGAGCCTTCACGGATCAGCACCGCGGCAGCGTTCTGCGGAGCAGCACCGCCCCAGTTCACCACCACTGGGTCGCCAAGCGAGTACATGCCCGCCGACGTGGAGAACTGCGATGCCTCTTCAGTCACGACAAACGGCATCGCGGTGATGGCTGCGACCCGGTCGTTGTCAAGCGTGATGGCCATGATGACATACTCACCGGGGCCAAGCTGGGTCTGGCCGTAGCCGATTGGAAGACCCAGTCCATGCGTGACGGTATTGAATCCCGCGGAGAGGTCGTAGGAGTTTGCCCTGATCATGGTGGGGAGATCCGTATTGAAGGTGAAGCCTCCACGGCCGCCGAGATCGGTGGCAGTGCTGCCGGTGATCCTGACGAACTTGTATCCGTAACTCCCACCGCCCTTGCCGTAGATGACGATCTTCTCCTTCGAGAGAGCCTGTTCAAGGGAACTCGTCGAGACCGATGAACTTCCGCCACGGAGCACCTGATCGACAAAGGAGCTGTTCGCCATCCCGATGATGATGGTGGCGTTGTCGATGTTCGGCACGTTGATAGCAAAGTTCAGCGTCCCGCCGGATGGTGCAACAAAGTAGGGCGCTCCGGTTGGGAAGGTGCCAGCGGTTATGTCGTCGTTTGCCCGGTTATCGACCACAACACCGGAACCTGCGGTCACCTGCTTCTGGAAGGTTCCAAGCGTCGGGAGGTTCATCTGGCCGGCGCCGCCGGAGATGCTGATCGCCTGAGCGACCTCGCTTGTAAAGACGTTATACGCCGCTGTCTTTGTCAGGTCCAACCCGGCGAACGTCCCCGCGGAAGACTCATTGATGTAGGCCAGGTAGTTGTTGTAGATGTGGAAGGGGGAACTGGTATTGCTGTTGCCCGCTTTATCAACGGCCGTCAGGGTTGCGTTCCGGTTGCCGAGGGTGTTGCCCTGCGCGGAACCATACACAAGGGTGCCTGATGGGAACGTCGTGTTGGATGCCGAACCAATCCGGACCACGTCGGGGTTTGCGTCGGTCACGGTATAGGCGATATTCAGATTTTCGTTTGCCTCGGGGTAGCCGTCACCATCGGAATCGCTGATCCCTGTAACAACCACCACTGGCGGAACCGTATCCTTGGTGAATGTCTCTGTGGCGCTGAGTACAGAGGAGTCGATCGTGCTCGTCCCGTTGACCACCACGGTGTGAACACCATCGGCAAGCGGTCCATAGGAACTGTAATCAAGCGTGATCACACCAGATGATGGTGTCGTGGTGTTGGCGGTAACATTGGTTCCGTCAAGGAACATCCGCACCCCTGTCACCTCGACATAGCGCGCGGATATCACCGGTTGTGTTTTATTGGTGAATGTGCCGTCCAGGTTCGGGTCGAAGGTGATACCGGATTCGGCAACTGTGATGCTATGGGTGGCAGACGCATGATTGCCGCTCGTGTCTGAGGCGCTGACCACCACTGTCCTGGCTCCAAGAGGAACGTTCGTTGCGGTGCCGCTAACAGTGCAGCCGCCGGTAATGGGTGTGATGGTCGGTGACGTGATCGCTACCCCGCCGACAGTGATACTGATGCTGGATTGGTCGACACCGCCCACATCGGTGATGGTCGCGGTGACCGCCACATCCTGCGGCACGGTCGCCCCGTCAGCGGGCGAGGTGATGATTATGTTGGGGGCGACTTCATCAAGTGTGGTGAAGGTGCCGTTGACGGTGGTATAGGTGTATACCGGAACCCGGGACTCCTCGATATCGATGATTGTCAGGTTTAGAGTGGTCGAAGACCCGTCGTTCTTAAGCGCGGTACAATCCAATCCGAAAAGTGGGCTGTCACCTGTGATATTGGAAGCACGCATATTGGCATACCCAACGACTTTTGCAAGGCCGGGCGTACTGAAACCATAGGTAATAGACCAATCATCCGGATCGAAAGTTCCGTTTCGACTTACGGACATCACTGATGCATCATATGCCACTCTTATATCAAATGCATCGAGACTCGAGGCACCACGTACATATACTCCAACAGGCGCACTTGTTCCTTGTTCCACATCATTTGCACTATCGATCACAATCTCCTGTGCAGAGACCGGACCGGTGCAGGCCATAAGAAGGACGAGTATAAGACCCGTCCATAACAAGCATCTGAAATTCATACAATCCTCCACTAAATCTATGTTGCTATCTTCTTTTTACTGCTATAAAGATTGCGATTAGCATCCCACCCAGAACCGGGATTGATGAGAGCGGCGTGGTCTGTGTGGATGCCGGGGGAGACGCCGACTGAGTCGGGGTCTCTCCCGTAACCACGGCCTCCCCGGTTGCTGGCGGAGGCGTCGTCGCGGTCACGGTGGGACTCCCGGTTGCAGGGGTTGTCACCGTCAGCGTCACGCTCACCGGCGGCGCCGTCCCGGTCACCTCTATGGGTGTGGGTGGCGCCCAGGGGACGTCGACCTCCGGTGGGACGGTGGCAGCGGGTGAGGGGGCGGGCGTCACAATCCCCTCCTGCGTCAACGGCGGGAGAGGTGTGGTTGGTTCCGATGTGGCCACCCGTCCCTCGACCGGGATCGGGTTACGGTCACCGTCATCCAGGTATTCCACCGAGATCCCGGTGACAGTGAAACCCGGCCCGGCCTGAATCCGTGCGATGGGAACTTGTATCGCCCTGTCGGACTCCGATGGTGGTGCCGGTATAAATCCAACTATCCGCATGGTCCCCGCGGAATTGTTTATGCTGGAGAATACCTCGAAAGGATCAACCGCCTCGACGGATGTCACCGGTGTTCCGGGGTCATAATTCACCTGAACCGTGAAAGCACTGACTGTATAAGGTTGATCGCCGGTGAAAACCAGGAGATACATCCCATCTTCCGGTTCAACGGTGATTACTGATGCCCCCGCAGAAATGACCAGGAGGAACAGCCCTATTGCCGCGATGAACCAGTTTCGCTCCATGCATCCCTCAAAAAATTACTGGTAGTGGGTGTCAATATCACCTACAAGGTACCACGCCACATCCCTTGCATCACCGCTGGAAACAGATCCATCGTCACCAACGTCCGCATAGAACCGATCATTGTAGGTGAAGGTTATCTCATCCACCAGATACCACGCGATGTCACGCGCATCCCCTGCGGTCACCCCCCCACCGTTGACATCACCAAGTGCACGCCCAATGAACTCAACAACGATCTGGTCGATGCTTCCGGTATCAACGTCCGGAACGCTCAGGACGCCACCCGAGATGTAACCGCTGGCATCGAACGGACCCTGCCATCCAGACGTGTTGTGGTAGGAGTATGCAACTGTGTCGTTGGCATACGCAGTCCCGATGGCCCGTGTGATTGTCGGCACCTCCACCGATATGGTGGCAGTCCCGCCGCTGCTGGTGATGGTCGAGTTGAAGGTCTTCTTCGCCGGGGTCACCGCGCTCCAGTAGTTCGTGCTGTCTTCGCTGATGGTGTCCTCGATTACTGGCGGCATGACCCTGAAATCACCGGCATCGCCGACAACCATGGAGATGTGCGGGATAGTGGGATCGGTCGCAATCTGGGCGGAATACTCTGTGGACTCACCTGTTCTGACGTAGAGGGTGGTGTTCACCGTGCCGGGGGTATGCATGATAGAGACGTTGTGGTCGCCCTCAAGCACCTCCCTGGTGATGTTGCTTGTTCCGCTTGCCACCGGCACGCCGTCGATATAGAAATCGGCCTCTAGCGGTGCCAGGTTCTCATCGACCACAGAGAGGGTCAGGTTGCCGTATCCCTTCACAGAGGCAGTGGCGTCTCCAAGCGCCATGTTCTCGTCATCGTACATCGGATAGATGCGCGCCTCCACGGTCACTTCACCGGCCTTCGTGAAATTCAGCGGGACATAGAAGTTCTTCACTTCGCCTCTGACCACGCTCGGCTTTGATTCGTCATCGGAACCCGGGTAGACGTAAAGCGTCTTCGCCGTAGCGTTGTACATGTGAGATATGTAGACCCTTCTTCCGCCATCCATGTAGTAAGCCATATCGGCGGCCATCTTACCCCCATCGAACGCTACGCCATCCCGGGTCGGGATCTCAAGGATCAGCATCGTCCGGTCATCCCCGGTGTTGTTGACCGTGAAGGCCACATCGACCGTCGTCTCATTGACGACAATCCCGTCCTCAGGTGCCGGCACCGTCACGTCCAGGAAGAGGTCGGTCGCTATGGGGTCGATGAACTCATCGGGGATTGTTGCAAAGGCAACGGACTTTGGCACCTTCTGCCGGCTCTGGACAGCGACAACGAGCTCGGTCGCATCCGTCGCTGTATCGCTCTTCCCGGTTATGGTGACCTTACCCGTGAGGTTTGCTCCCGGGGTGCTGCCGTAGAGAGCGGCGATCTCGCTGCCGTTGAGGTTGAATGATACCCTGGGGTTGGTGCTGTTGAACGTGTAGGTCTGCGGCGCACGGATCACCGCCCCGCTGCTGTCCTCAACACCGATCTGAACATTGAAATTGACGGTTGAAGGTATCTGGACCTGGGTCAGCGCTTCGATCACCGCTGCGGTTCCGCGGGTGTTGCCCCAGCGGCCGTTCGTGTCATAAACGCTCACCAGGTAACGGATACCCCCGCGAACGGTCTCGTTCTCGGCCGGGAGGCCTGTCCTGTTCAGGGCCAGCACCGCGTTTGCGGTGTCTTCGTAGGCCCAGGAAGAGCCCCAGTGGTAGCCGTTGGCGGCATCGCCCTGCCGGAGTTCAAGGAGCCTATTCTGGAGTTCACCAAGTTTCGCATCCGCCTGGGCATCGAGGGTAGCGTTATCAGCGTAGTGGTCGCGGATGGCGTCTATACCGAATACGGCGTAGGCAACCGGCGTTGCTGACTGGGAGGTGTAGTCTCCACGAACCAGATAGTCAAACGACCTGTTCAGCGACTCGTTCACCATCCGCTGGCCTTCAGGGGTCAGGTAGCCGAACTCACCGACAAACTTCTCGGATATGAACCCGGTCCACTCGTAAGGGTTGTAGATGTAGCCCCAGTCAGACCAGCCGCCGTTGGTCCCCTGCTTATTCAACAGCCAGACGGTGCTTGCCGTCAGGTTGATCTCACTTTCGTTTGTAAGGTCGAAACCCCAATATGTGGGATCATTATCCATGTCCTGCCTTAACTCGCTGAAGACATAATTAGGATAGAGTGTGTAGAACATCGATGGAGCCGAGTTCTGACCCCACGCCCAGCCACCGGACTGGTCACCGTAGTTAGTGTATATCGGCAGCTGCTGAGCGTTGTAGCCGTCCGGCGCCTTCATCTGGTTGTAGGCCTGTTGCATCTTGGCCTGGTAGGTGTCGTTGCGCTCATCGTTCAGCTGGCCGCGTGACTCGTAGTACTGCTTCACCCGCAGCACCGCAAGCGCCGGGCTCATCGTCTGCTCCGGGCAGCCATGCGGATAGCCGATCAGGTAGTCAAGCCCCTCAAGGGTGCGCCCCTCCGCTCCTGCAGCGGCGGTGATGACAACCTCGCGCCCCTCAAACGGCTCGCGGTTGAAGACATCAAACAGGATCTCGCCGTTGGCCTCATTATCCAGTATGGTCGAGTTGAGCACCTTGATGTCCACATTCTGTTCACGGACAACGATCGTGCCGTTCACATGGGTCTGCTCCCCCCGGGACTCAAGATTGATGGAGTAGTTGTAGGTTCCAAGCTCCCTCGGCCGTATATAATACCACCCGACACTGTTCCTGGACGACGAGTAGGAGTAGATCGACATCTCTGCAGGGTAGTAGTAGTAAAGATCGAACGGCGTGTCCTTGCTCAGGTCAACGGCGGTGCCGTTTGCATACCAGATCGATAGGCTGGCGTTGACGTAGCCGGGCTGGTTGGCAGTGAAGTAGGTGCCAAGCCAGAAGTACTGGTCCTGAACTGCGGTGACGTTGTAGCCATACCACCTCTCCCAGTTCTGCCTGTTATCCGTCGTGATGTTCAGATCGTAAGGCTCGATCCGGACCTGAGTGCTGGCAGTGTTACCATCCTGGACATCATCGCCGGCGATCCCTGCCGCCAGGGTGTAGGTGTCGGCGGTAACAGGTTTCCAGGTGTCCACAGTGAAGTAGCGGCTCTGGTATGCCCCGAGAGCAACTTCATCCTGGCTCCAGATAACCGTCCCGCCGAGAGTGACGTTTGCCGAGACGTTCACCGGGGTTGCCTTCGGGTTGTTGACGTAGACGGTGAAGGTGACGTTGCTGCCCACGGCTGATGCTGTCGGCGCCCAGATATAGACACGGGCATCGGTTAAACTATCCTGCACGAGGGCGCCCTTCGTGATATCAAGTTCAAGGTATCTGTTGTTGTTGGTTTTGACGTAAGCAGCCGTTGTCGAACCGATCTCTGATACCCGTCCTGAATCGGACTGGGCTATGAACCGGAGATTCACCACTTCTGTATCGGCCGAGAGGGAGAGACCGCTACCCTCTACCAGAAGACGCCCATAGCCTGTGCTCCGGACGCTCACGCCCGACTGCGCCCCCTCATACCCGTCGTAACGGGCAACCGATGGATCGTAGGTCACAGGGATGCTGAAGGAGACAACCGGTGCATCGCTTGAGATGTTTGAGAGCTCGATGGGAACCAGACTGATCACGTTGCTGGTCACATTCAGCCGGGGGAAGATAACCGTCACCGGCTTAAAGGAGGCATACTCCTTCTCGATGGTCTTTGAGACCGTCCCGCTATCCGGGTTTTTGATCCGCTCTTTAGGCTCATCTCCGTTCGGTCCGGCGGCGTTTGCCTCCACGGTGTAGGTCACGCTCCCGGCATACCGATCGAGATTGATGGTCTCTGTCATTGTCCAGTTATCACCGGGCCGAAGAGCAGGGACATCATAGGTTTCGTTCACGCCGTTCTTTGAAACGCGGAGCCATGTTGGCTCAGAGTCTACGCCAGGGGCTCTGTTCTCAACACCGTAGGTCACACGGTATGTGCCCGGCACCACATCCTCCTGGATGGTGGTGTTGCTGCTGGAAAGCCCGGAGACCAGCGTGATATCCAGGACCGGCCGGAGGTCGGTGTAGGTGACGGTTGTCTGCGCCTCAATGAAGTTGTTGTCGTAACGAATCTCCTCGATCGTGCGGTCAGGATTGATATCGATTGAGATCTGCTTCGTCCCGGGCGAGATCTCGGCTCCGGCGGTTATTATCAGGGTCACGGACCCGGTCTCCTTCACCTCAACGACCTCGGTGCCCGAGTAGTTGGGATCGATCGTTATATCGGTAAAGATTGTGTAATTGGCGCCGGCTGCGATATCATCCGTAATTGTGTAGTTCTCACTTTCACCTACAAACGTGACCTGCGTCACGATCTCATCGGTCACACCGGCCCTGCCGATGTTTCCAATCACGAAGGTCGGGTTCATGTAGATGGTGCCGTTGCTGTACTTCTTGACATACTGCGGCGGTGCAGGGTCGAGGTATCCGACCAGATCAGGCAGCGGCGGTGGGGTGGTATTCAGCCATCCCTCTGTAACATGTTCAAAATGTGACTCGTTAAACTCAGTGCTGTAGGTTGCTTCCGGGTAGAGAGAGTAGTTGCCGGGAGTCTCTCTATAGGTGTCGAAATGGATCTCGGCTATCTGCACCGGTGCCGCCCCCACGGTAAAAGGTGCCGTGGTGGTGATTGCAAACTGCAGGTGTCCGGGATGATCCGCCATGTATGTGAGGTTGGCACCCGCAAGCGGCCCGGTGAGGTTGACGGACTTCACCGTACCGGCGCCCTGACCATAGAACACCCATACACCGATCCCCTCGATCTCGTCAATGTTCGCCACCGATACCGGGATCACGGCGGGTTCGCCCGCTTCAACCGTCGCCGATCCGAAGATTATCGTTGATGCCGGGTTTGGCGGCGCTGCAACCGTCTCCTCTGCGGCTGCAGGGAGATCTTCATCGAGAGACGCTTCCGTCTCCGTGGGTTCAACATCAAGCCCTGGAGCAACCGTCATGCTCCCGTTCTCAGGAGCGGTCGCCCCCTCCGTCCCCGCGGCGGCAACACCGCCGATGAGACAGATTGAGAGGATACACATTATCAGAATCTGCACATAATGTTTCATACATCATCACATCCATGGCTGGCTATAAAACCCTTCCTGCGGCATGTGCCACAGAAGAGCATACACCTGTTCATCAGTCACTCCTGAAATTAAAGTGGGGTGATCTTCCCCACATAGTAGTAGGCGATCTTCGCTGCATCGGCGGCGTCCACCTTCCCGTCGCCGTTGAAGTCCGCCTCCATGTTCACGTCTGTTAGCCCGAGGGCCATCCAGGCCACCCGTGCAACATCCCCTATATCAACGCGCCCGTTCCCATTGAAGTCGCCCTTCACGTGGGGCGCCGTCATCTGGAGAGAGTAGCCCGAACGGGTGGTAAAGACAAGGTCAGGCATGCCGCCGCCGATCTCCCAGTAGACTTCCGCGTTCTCCGGCACATTCAACGTAAGAGTTGCACGCCCGTTTGCATCGGTCTCCTGAATACTTGCACCTCCGGAGTGCCCATAAATGGAGCCTCCACCATAGATCGGGTAGATCTCCCAGGCCAGGTAGACAGGTATACCCGCCTCACCGTTCTCCATCCGAACCTCGATGCTCTTTGACCCGGGGGTATCGTAATACTGCTCCGGCGGTGTCACTATGGAGAGGGGGGTTGCTGCGGTATAGATCGATATCCATGTCCAGGATCCCTGTGAGGCTAACTCCTTCATGTAATGGGTGATGGCGTATGATCCGTAGGTAACCGCACCTGCATATGAACCACCGCCGGTCGTATACTGTGAGGCAAGTGTCGTCGCGCCTGTACTGTAATAATGATGCATCCACCCCATCTGCCGGTTAACCTCGAAGATCCCGGGCATCGGGACGATCTCACCATCGGCGTTCGTGACGGTGGACGAGGCCACAAGGCTCCCGCCTACGTACTCCCCGCTCAGCAGGACGATCGGCCCCCCGGGAGAGAGACTGGTCGATCCATACGCATCGCCGGATAGACCGACCACCTGGACCAGATTATGAGAACGCGAATCCCCGGGGAACCGGGCCGCTACAGGGATGGTGGCCGAACCGTAACCGTCGGTCCCGGTGGTCACCACCGTGCAGCCATCAGATGTGTAGAGGTAGACCGTCCCGGCCAGCGGTGCACCCGTATCACCGTCCTCAAGGTAACAATCGACGTCGATCGCATCTCCCGGATCAAACCGCTTTGTGGTCTCATTGTAGGTGCTGTTCCATGACCCCCCGATTGAGAGCCACCGGTCATGGTTCGCCTCTGGGACGGAGGCGTGGTGCATGAACGGATCCAGGTTGACCAGGATTGTTGCAACGGTCTCATAATACCCAGACCCATATTCCTGTACCACCATCCCCACGTATGCATCCTCTGGAACAGGGATGCTCAGTTTCCCTATACCGTTTGTGGTCGTGAAGGTGACCTGCTCCATCGACTCCTGCAGGTTGCTGATCTCCTCCATAAACTCCGGGCTGAAACCTCCGGCCTCGCCTCCGCGAAGTCTTGCGGTCTCTTCGGGGAATTGAGCAGCAAGCGACTTCACTTCAGCCTCACGGAGCCAGACAACAGACACCGAATGGGTGCTGTCTGCCACAGGGGCACCGCCAAGAGATTCATACATCTTGACCACGAATGTCGCGTTGCCGCCAGGTTTTGCCGATATCATGTATGGCGCGACCTCGGTGACCGTCTCAGCGTAATCGATAAAATCGATCCAGCCCGCGCCGACCTCCGCCTCTTCGCTCATGTTATCCGCGGGATAGAGGTAGACAGGACTCCCGTACCGATCCTCTCCAAGCATCTCCCGTGTTATATCCGCGGATATCGTCCCGTTCACCGGGGTGAATCTCCGACTGTAGGAACCGATCTGCATCACCACATCACCGGTGTAGGGCGCCATGGTGGCGGGGTCCACAAGCGTGTACCTGACTGTGGCGGTCGCGTTGACCGGCACCAGATATTCTTTGGAGGGTGTGTCAAAAGCCTTGAACTGACTCCTGTAGCCATCGTAGGTGTATATATTAGCCGAAACCACATTACCGTGTGTATCGCTCACGCTGTACTGGTAAGGGTAAGAGATGTAACCCCCTCCCACCGGCACGAACGAGGCGATGGCCAGCCCGTTCTCATCCGTCATCACGGTGATGTTAAGCACGGTGGCGGTGGAATTTGTTACTCTAAACCAGATCTCCTCACCGGCAACCGGCCCATCATCCCAGGCAATCGCGGTGATGTTGTTCTCAACGCCGGGCTTGAGGTATGTGTATGCGCACCCGGCGTACAGCCCTGGCTGATCATACTCCGGAGGCTGGAGCGCCGTGATGTTGTCCACCGCCGCCCAGGCGCTCACCCGGCCGGCACCGTAGTCGGTGTCGGGACCGGTCGGGCCGAGGTCGATCGCCGTCCGCTGGAGAACCGACCTGATCTCGGCGGGGGTAAGCGAACTGTTCACATCGAGCATCAGGGCAACCACCCCCGAGACATGGGGGCAGGCCATGGAGGTGCCGGACATCACCGCGTAACCGCCATCATTGTAGGTTGATACAACATACGTTCCGGGAGCGACCAGATCCGGCTTTATCCTCTGGTTTGCGCCCCATCCCACAGGGCCGCGGCTGCTGTACCCCGCTATATAGTCACTGGACTCATCAATCGCTCCGACGGCGATTGCCTTCTCCGCGGCGGCGGGAGCACCGATGGTGCGAAGCCCGTAATCTCCTTCATTCCCGGCTGAGGTGACCACCACTGTGCCGTTCAGATCGACTATCCGGTTCACAGCCTCCGACTGAAGAGACGTTCCGTTATCCGCATAACAGGTGGTGAGGCTGAAATAGACCGGGTACTTCTCGGTGATGCGGCTCCAGCCGTAGGGAGTCCACTCACCGTCAGCCTCTGCATCGTCGCAATACCCGATCTCGGGGATCGCCATCTCGTCGACATACCAGCCATACCAGGCAACGCTATAATCAGTCTCGTAGCGGAGGCGTAACTCGATCACCCCGCCGCAGTATGGTGTCAGATCGACGGTCGAGACGCCCTGCCCCACACCTGTAAAGGTGAGGAGTGTATCCCACTCTTCGGTCTGTGGGTTGTAAACCTCAACATAACCGTAGTCCCAGCCCTCCTCGATGTCATACCAGGAGGTGATATTGAAGGTGGCCGATTCCACTTCCGTGAGATTGAACTCCCGTGTCAGGGTGTTATAAAGGCCATAACCGGATCCCGACCACCATACATGGTCGCTTGCGTTGAGCGAGGGGTTCTCTATGCGGAGCGTCCAGTTGCCTGGATCGAGGGGTTCATCTCCGATGTACTTCACCATCCCCAGATAATCGGGCATCGGAGTAGTCCACCAGTCGCAGTCCACACCCGGGTAGACCTCTCCACCGGGCGTCTCCAGGGTTACCTCCAGCGCGGAATAGAGCGGCGCCTCCACCTCAAGGGCAATAAAACCGGGGTCGAACCCATCATTCCAATTTTCAACAGGGATCTCGATCTCGAGGCCGGAGGCATCGATGGCCTGGTAACCTCCTCCATCATCGGAAAACCCTATGCTCCCACCGCTGTAGGATATCACATCCGCCCCAAGTTCCACGGCGCGTTCAAAACCGCGGATGACGGTAGAGGTGTACCCACGCGCATTAGAGTCGAAGACCTTGATACCGATCAGGCGAGCTCCTGGTGCAACCCCGGTCTTTGTCCCGGATGCACCCGTCCCCGCGATCGTCCCGGCACAGTGGGTGCCATGGCCGTGATCGTCGTAGGGCTCTTGAAGGCCGTTTACGAGGTCATCCCATTCGACCACCTTGCCGGCGAGGTCGGGGTGAGCGGCATAGATCCCGGTGTCCACAACGGCCACGGTCACCCCGGTGCCGTTAAACCCGTTCTGCCAGACCTCGGGCGCCTCGATCCACTCCACGCCCCAGGCGATATTCTCTGAGTCCATCGGCGGAGGGTTGATGTAATCGATCGTCTCGCCCGCCGGTTTGTAGAAGTTAATGCCACGCTCGCCCTTCTCCGAAGGGGTGTCGGCATCGATGGTGACAATCCGGTCAGGCACCACCATGGCAACATCGCTTCGGGCAGCGATCTTCTGCACCTCCTCGGGACTGAGGGTGGCGGCAACAGCGTTTACCGACCATAGCGGTGTTACATCAGCGGCGCCCATCTTATCCAGGGTCGCTATCATGTCTCCCTGGGACTGATCGGCAAACGCCGCAAGTTCAGCAGGCCCCGCGCTTGCAGGAGCCTGCTCTTTCATCACGATTATCACATGCTGCGCCTCACCGGTGAGCGGTGCAGCAGACGCAGCCCCTACCAGAAGCAGGGAAAGCAGAATGAGGTGTAGTATAGCACGCACGGCAACCACATCTGGATGAATGAAATACCTCATTGGTATTAAACCATTCCATTCATCGGGGCTGATCATCCCCGCGTCATGTCAACAATCCTCCCCAGGCCAAAATCCATTCATTCACCGGAGATGGGAGAGACGCCCCGACCCCGGCCAGAGTACCGCGGCGTTTTAGCATGCACCGCCCCGGCATTACATCATATAAAAAGTTATGGTTACCGTCTCTGAAAGATACAGAGAGCAGCCGTGATAATAAGGGCAAGAACGGCTGCAACCATGGAGAGAGGTGCTGGTGCCGGGGTCGCCGGTGTTTCATCACCAGCATGAGTTGGAGGGGTGGTCACCGCGGTTTCAGGGGTCACGGTTTCATCACCTCCGGGTTGCGGGGTGGTCGCCTCCGGTGCAGGTGTCTCACCGGTTCCAGCGGTCATGGTGGCCGCCGCAGGCGCCGGCGTAGATGTCTCGCCGCCCCCTGCAGCAGACCCGGTTCCGCCTCCACCCCCGCTGCCCGTCACCGCCGCCGCTGTGCTGGCTGTAACCTCGCCTGCAGCAACGCTCTCAAACGCGATCGAGGAGAACGCCGGGAAATCGCTCCAGCGGGCATCTTCAAGTGTCAGAGAACTCGAACCGCCTCCCGCCGCCGAGAAGGCCGCCTCCACCAGCGGTGCCGGGGACGTTATATCGACGGGGTCGGGAAAGATCACCAGCACCCTGGCCCGCCCCGCTTCGTCCGTGTTCAGGGTCATGGATGCATCGGCATACGCCGGCGCCAGTCGTATCCCATCAAGGGTCACCACACCCGGATCATACCGGAGATCGAACTGGACGCTTGTGGCCTGAGATATGCCCGAGACCACCACAGGCAACCATCCCCCGTCCGCCGACCCGGAAGGCGCCTCAAGCAGGGATGCAGCCTGCACACCACCCGCAAGCGAGGCGCAGATTACCAGAAAGATCACAAGGCTTCGTGTTTGCATGATATAACTCCATTGCGAGAGTGCATAAAAATCTGCTGCTATGACCGGATGCCTCGGGGCCATCAAACCAGTACCCCAACGGCTTTATATCCTCTCGATGGGCGGATTCGGGGCGGCCGGGAGGTGGGGGTGATCGATGAATGCCGTTCAACCAGAGACGCAAGAGACAGGGGAGGGGGCGTTCCGCCCCCTCCCCGTCAGCCCCACCCCCACGGGGGGCGATTTCCCATCGATACAGTGCCAGGGAGAGCACCCCCTCACCCGGTTCCTGTTGAACCCCCCGAAGAATCCTGTTTCTGTCCCCTGGCACTGTATCCGGACTATCGCCACACACTGCCCGCCCCCTGTAAAGGGGGCGGGAGGAGGCCGCGGTAGCGGCCGGGAGGTGGGGGTGATCCAGTGAGAGAGGTTTTCAGTGACATGTCGAGACAGGGGCGGGGTGAGCCGTCTTCGCCTCCCCCCTCCCCGGCGAGCCGCCTCCCCCACGGGGGACGATTCCCCATAGACACAGTGCCAGGGAGGAGGCAACCTTTCTGCCGTCAACGCAAACACTCTCACCGAGATACTGTCTCCCCCCCCCGTGCGCGGCTATCCTGGGCTATCGCCAGACACTCGCCCACCCCCGACTCGCCCCCCCGGGATGATGGCGGTGGTCAGCCGCAAAAAAACGTTCGCCGCGGCGGTGATTTTTAGGTATCAAACCATGAGCAACTGGTTCGGTGGTCTCGCGCCGGGGTACAGGTTCCACCGTGCGGATTTGCTCTCCCGGCATCCGCTTGCAGGTGTATAATATCCCGACTCTGGATGACCGGAAGGCGGAGTTCCCGCATGAGATCAGGAAGATGAAGGTTTTCGCAAAGGAGATATCTTACACCCGGCCCATCACACCAGGAGAGGGATAAACCGCCAGCAGGTATACGACTCTCCGCGAAATCACCTCAAGACCGCGCAGCACCCTCAATCGCTCTCGCAATCTTGATACTTCTACGGCACAGAGATGTCTGAACGGATAAACCCATGGAGACCCCCGAAGAACAACCCCTGATCGCACAGGCCGCCGGGGACATCCCCGGCGACCTGGTCGCGGTCGCCGCTGCGAGCCTCGCAACCATACTTTGCGTCTACGTTCCTATTTTAAACGAGAGTTTCCTCCGGATCGTCTTCGGGGTGGCGATGGTCCTCTTCATCCCCGGCTACGCCCTGATCGCCGCTCTCTTTCCGGCGCGGGACGACCTTGACGGCATCGAGCGGATCGCGCTCTCCTTCGGGCTCTCGATCGCGGCAGTCCCGCTCATCGGGCTTGCGCTGAACTACACACCGTGGGGTATCCGGCTCGACCCCATCCTCGCATCCCTCACCCTCTTCACCCTCGCGATGGCCGGCATCGCCTGGTACAGGCGACTCCTCCTCCCGCCTGCCGACCGGTTCCGCGTCCCGGCCCGGGAGATGATTGCCGCCGCGTGGGCCGAACTCTACGACCCCGAAGCCTCCAGGCTCGATCGCGCGCTCTCGGTCATCCTGGTGATCTCGATCGTAGCGGCAGTCGCAACAACGGTCTATGTCATAGTGGTGCCAAAAGAGGGCGAGCACTTCACCGAGTTCTACATCCTGGGGCCGGGGGGAAAGGCCGCCGATTACCCGACCGATTTCCCCGCCGGCTCGATCCAGACGGTTATCATAGGTGTAGGAAACCACGAGTACCGTAACATCACCTACACCATCGAGACCCTCCTCCTCAACCAGACGTTTGACACCCGGACGAACACCTCGACCATCCATGCCGCCGAACCGCTGGAGAGGTTCAGCCTCACCGTCCCCCACAACGAGACCCGTGAGGTTCTCTGGAACTTCACGGTCGCCTCCACCGCCTACAACCGGCTCGAGTTCCTGCTATTCAACGAGACGGTGCCGGACGATTCGGTCACGGGCAGCGACCGGATCAACGCAAGTTACCGTGACCTCCACCTCTGGATCCGGGTCAGGCCCCGGGCCTGAGTATAAGCCGGATAGTCCCCCTCTTCTCATCAACGCTGACGTGCTCGATCCTCGTCGTCTCTCCCGTCCCCAGGGCTGCGATAGAGGCGATCAGGCTGCAGATCGGGCAGCCGACCATGGTGCAGCACTTCGGCGATGCCGCCCTGACCGCCATGCAGCCGGGCATAAGCCGGTAGCCGGCGAGGGTGACAACGATATTATCGCCGTCGCGAACAGCCCGGGTCTCATCCGCAACCTCGAGGAGGTCGTCGCAGACCTCAGTTATGCACGCAAGCAGCCCGGCCATCTCACCGGGGATCTCAAGGGCGTGCTTCTGCCGGAGCCGTGCCAGGAGCGGTGCGCAGGTCGGGGTGATCCGGACGGCGCACGACCCCTCCTCTGTTACGAACGAGTAGTCATCACCGGTCACCGCCGGGAGACTCTCACCAACAGGGATGACCTGCACAACCGACCCATCCTCACGCGGGACGAACCGGCCGTCGCCCTGAACCCCGAGGTCGGCGCAGAGGGCCGCTATGTTGACCGTCCCCTGTGCCGCCAGCAGGGCAAAGAGCCCGGGGTCCAGCGGCTCGCCCTTGTAGAGCGCAAGAAGGAACACCCCCGCTATGAAACACCCGGTGCCCGCCAGCACCAGGGTTGCCGTGGTGATATCCCCCCGGCCGGCGATGGTTGCAACGACCAGCAGGGCGGCAGCCGCGATGATGAGGAGAAAACCCCCGAGGTAGGGGTTGTTCCAGTTCATGCCTCACCCCGCGCCCGGAGGCTTAGCCGGTAATCATAGAGGCTGAGCGCAAGGTAGCCGCAGACGAGCGCCGCCGCCAGAACCAGGAGAGAGGCCACGCCACC
>Ga0208693_1001323_pt1 | contig 17945 bp, 19 predicted proteins | sample AD_UKC071_MetaG_FD_184438 | JGI IMG/M metagenome (GOLD analysis project Ga0208693, IMG submission 184438) | Active sludge microbial communities of municipal wastewater-treating anaerobic digesters from USA - AD_UKC071_MetaG (SPAdes) (version 2) | ecosystem: Engineered > Bioreactor > Anaerobic >... | reverse complement strand
CTGACCGGTCTCCTCGGCGATCTCGCGGATCAGCGCCTGGCTTGGTCCTTCCCCGAAGTCGATGCCCCCGCCCGGCAGCCCCCACAGCCCGCTCACCGCGGTGAGGTCGGAGAACTGCGTCGCCAGCAGCCCGCGCCGCGACAGCACGATGCCGTACGCGGCCAGCCGCTGCCGCACGACCGGCGGGTCGGCGTCCGACAGTTCCAGATCGGGATCCATCGAGCGGGTCTTCGCCGAACGCAACTCACTGCTGCGGCCGTGCCGGCCAACCTGAACGGTGAGGGTCAGCTCGGGCGCGCTGCCGGTTGCCGAGAGCGGACGGACGATGCGGTAGCCCAGTTCCCAGGCGAGGCGGTGCGGGTCGACCCCGTGCGGCAAGGGTCCGGTGAACACCGGGGTACCCCCGGCCACCTCGACACCGATGATCCGCATCTGTCCATCATGGCACCAAGTCCGCGGCAACCAAGCCGGCCACCCGCCCGGCAACCCAGCCGCGCTAACCCGCGGTGGATATGCTCATCCTGGCGTCTGGAGTCAGGAGTCAGTTATGCAGTACAACGAGAACGCACGGCTCGACCCGTCCCAGATGGGCTCCGGCGGCGGCAGCAAGCGCGGCGGCACGATGGCCATCGGTGGTGGTGTCGGCATCCTGGCCATCATCCTGGCGATGGTTTTCGGCATCAATCCGAGTTCGATCCTCGGTGGCACCAGCGGCGCTGAGCAGGCCCAGACCTCGACGAACGAGTGGGCCAAGTGCCAGACCGGCGCCGACATCGCCGCCGATCGTGACTGCCGCTTCGTCGCCTACACCAACTCGATCCAGTCCTACTGGCAGCAGGCGTACCCCGGTTACGAGGTCACCCAGACCAAGTTGTTCAGCGGCCAGCAGGCCACCGGTTGTGGCACCGCGACGTCGGCCGTCGGGCCGTTCTACTGCCCGGTGGACAAGGTCGTCTACCTCGACCCGAGCTTCTTCGACCAGATGTTGGAGGGCCAGCTCGGCGCTGCCGGCGGCGATGCCGCTGAGGCCTACGTGATCGCCCACGAGTACGGGCACCACATCTCCAACCTCACGGGTGTGCTCTCGCAGGTGCAGTCGGCTGGGCTCTCCCAGGCCGGCGCCAAGTCGGGCCAGGTACGCCTTGAACTTCAGGCCGACTGCTACGCAGGGGCGTGGCTGGCCAACTCCACCAAGGACCCGAACTCGCCGATCAAAGCCATCACCCAGGATGACCTGAGCCGGGCCGTGGACGCAGCCCTCGCCGTCGGCGACGACCGGATCCAGATGGCCTCCACCGGTACGGTTTCGCCGGAGTCGTGGACGCACGGCTCGTCGCAGATGCGCAAGTACTGGCTCGCCCAGGGCTTCAACAGCGGCGACCCGAGCAAGTGCAACACCTTCGCGGCGGACGCCAAGCTGAGTTGATCAAATACCTCGGCTCGAAGCGCCGCCTGGTCGGCGAGTTGGGCCGGATCTTCGAGCATTGTGGCGCCACGACCGCGCTCGACCTGTTCACCGGCACCACCCGGGTGGCCCAGGAGTTCTCCCGGCTCGGTGGGTTCGTGACCTGCGTCGACACCGCCGCCTACGCCGAAGTGCTCGCGCAGTGCTACGTGGTCACTGACTCCGGCCAGGTCGATGCCGACGAGTTGGCCGAGGCGCTGGCGCGGCTGGCCGCGCTGCCGGAGCGGCGTGGCTACGTCACCGAGGTGTTCTGCGAGCGGGCACGCTACTTCCATCCCGACAACGGTCGCCGGATCGACGCGATCCGGGCCGGTATTGACGATCTCTACGGCGACCACCCACTGCGTCCGGTGCTGTTGACCGCGCTGCTGGAGGCCGCCGATCGGGTCGATTCCACCGTCGGACTGCAGATGGCCTACCTCAAGGAGTGGGCTCCCCGCGCTCTGCGTCCGCTGCAGTTGGTCGCCCCGAAGCTCACGCCCGGCACTGGTCGGGCGATCCGCGGGGACGCGGTCGCGCTGGCCGCTGAACTTGGGCCGTTCGACCTCGCCTATCTCGACCCGCCCTACAACCAGCACCGCTATTACACCAACTACCACGTCTGGGAGACGCTGGTCCGCTGGGACGCCCCCGAGCACTACGGGGTGGCCTGTAAGCGCTCGGACGCGCGCGAAGCCGCCAGCCGGAGCCCGTTCAACTCGCGGCGCACCATCGCACCGACGCTGGCCCAGGTGATCGCTGAGGTGCAAGCCACCCACGTGGTGGTTTCGTTCAACAACGAGGGTTTTGTGCCGCTCGACGACCTGATCGACATGTGCGCAGCGCGCGGGCACCCGGTGCAGGTCTTCGCCTTCGACACCCGCCGCTACATCGGGCAGCGGCTTGGCGTCTTCGGTCCGGACGGACGCCGGGTCGGCGAGCCCGGACCGGAGCGCAACGTCGAGTACGTCCTGGTCAGCAGTCCGGCCGGCCAGGTCGGCTGAGCCGGTCGAAGCCGATCCTCCGCAAGCGGGAAACGGCTTCGCCTACCGCGATTCCGACGCGCGAGCACTCCGGACGGGGCGGCGGGCTCACGGCCAAGTTGGCCCGCCAAGGCACGAATTGCGTCATGCGTCGGCCACGGCCGCGTTTCCCCAGCCGACGCTTGGCGGGTGTGACCGGCCTGGATTGTCGCGATCTCGCGATGATCGCGCCGGGCTACAGCTGGCTCCCGGCGTCGGCTTCGTAGCTCAGCTTCGAGATTGCGACAGCCCGCCGCCGCCTCCGTCCGCGAGAGGTGGCCTGAGCCTCGGCAAGTTCAGGGGTTCGTCCAGACTCAGCTTGGTTCAGGTGCTGACCACGTTCCCCGCAAGATCGGTGACCACAACTTTCGGGCCGATCGTGAAGTGCATCCGCGGGACGCCAAGTGCGTCCCGGTCATCGATGACGACGCTCCACTTCGACTGTTCCGGGATCTCGGACGTGCCACGCAGCCCGTCAACCACCCGCCAAATGGCGGCCGCGTCGACCGAGGCGGCGTTGAACATGGGGAGTTCGAGCTTCTCCGCGCGGACGTTGGTGGTCACCGGCACCTTCTGAGTGCGGGTCCGCCTGGTGGTCGTTTCAGTGTCCGCGGGGAAATCCACCCAGGCACCCTGGTCAGATTCCACAGTGATCGATGCGACCGTGGACCGCGTCCCGATCGCCTCCTTCAGGCCCTGTGCGATTCCGCCGGGGGTGTCGAAGTCGAGCACTGGCAACAGGCTTCCGTCCGGGTTGAAGAACACCGTTCGGGACTCCGGCACGGTCGAGACCGACATCACCACCTCACCGCCGGAGTAGTCGACGATGGTCAGGCTCTGGTCCTGCTCGGAACCGGCCATGCCGGCTGCGGCTCGGAAAAGGGCGCCGACATCGTTGATATTGAACCTGGAGATGCTGAACGTCGACTGGTCCACGTAAGCCAGGTCGCTGGGCACCTGCGCGATCTCGCCGCCGCGGTACGCCCAGGTCGTGGGCTGATGGGCGTCGTCCAGCACGCTCACCTGGACGGTCGATTCGGTGATCTCCACCATCAGCGCTGCGGTGCTGTTCGCCTTCGCCATCAGTTGCTTGACCATCGCGGTCGCAGACCCGGGCTCGGTGAAGTCGGAGGCGGACGGGCTCGCGGTCGCCGAGGGTGCGGTTGGTGACTTGGAGGTTTCGAGCTGTGCGCACCCCGAGACCAAGATCGCGGCCGCAGCGATCCAGGCGGTCGCGAGTCGAGACGGGGTGCTCACCTGTCGAGCTTACCGTCAGCCCGATTGGCAGACTGGGGGCGTGCTCGACCTCACCCTGGACTCCGCGGCCCTGGCCCCGCTGCTGATCGGGGCCACGGTGCGTTTCGGTGAGGTGACGATCGAGCTGACCGAGGTGGAAGCGTACGCGGGGATGGATGATCCGGCCGCGCACGCGTTCGCCGGGCCGCGGCCACACAGGTTGGACCTGTTCGCGCCGCCCGGAACGCTCTACTGCTACCTCTCCCACGGCCTGCACATCTGCGGCAACATCACCTGCGGCGACGGCTCGGGTGCGGCGATCCTGCTGCGTGCCGGACGCGTGCTGGCCGGGCTGGAGGTAGTGCGCGCCCGCCGTTCGGGGGTTGCGGACGTGGCGCTGGCCCGAGGCCCGGGCAATTTCGGGCGTGCGATCGGCTGGACGCTGGCTGATTCGGGACGCCGCTTCGGCGAGGGCGAGCTGGAACTTCTGCCTGCGACCGAACCACGGACGGTTGCATCCGGCCCTCGGGTCGGGGTGACCGTGGCGCACGTCCGCCCGTGGCGCTTTTGGGCCGACGGCGATCCGACCGTCTCGGCCTACCGGGCGAGCCCCCGGATCCCGCCGGGCAGCCAGAACTGGTGACCGGCGGTCTGAGCACCGGGGACGGTTCCAGATACGTCATCCCGGCGTAGGCCGGGATGACCTTCGGTGTCCAACTAGGGGCCGGCTGAACTCATCCGGCCAGTTGGGTAGCTCAGGGACCGGCTTGCGTCGGCGGCTCGTCGTCCTGGTCGGCGGCCAACTCGTCGATGACGGCGTGCTCGGCGTCCCACTGGTCGATGCGATGGGCGGTCCGGGAGACCAGGTGGCCGGACACCGGGGCGGTCATCACCTGCATCAGCACGGCGAAGGTGAGCAGGGTGAACACTTTCGGGTCCCGCAGGGTGAGGGTCACGCCGAGCAGCACCAGCAGCAGTCCGAAGACGGAGGGCTTGGTTGCCGCGTGCATCCGGGTCAGCGGGTCGGGGAACCGCACCAGGCCGATCGCGGCGGCCAGGCAGAACAGGGCGCCGAAGGCCAGGCTTAGCGCCCCGAGATAATCCAGCACCAGTTCAACGTTCATCGTCGTCCTTCATGGCCTTCCGGCGGCTGACCAGCTTGCGGACGCCCGCCGACGAGGTGATCAGCCGGGCCACTCCGACCGCCCCGGTGAATCCGACCAGCGACAGCCCCAACAGGATCGGCAGGCCGGTCGCGTTGCGGGCGAGCACCGAGTAGAGAGCCGCCGCGGCGATGGCGATCGCGACCATCACGTCCGAGGCGATGATGCGGTCGAGCCCGGTCGGACCCTGCACCATGCGCCAGAGTGTGAGCACCGCGGACGCGAACAGCAGCAGCGCCGCGATTCCGATGATGACGATCATTGCCGCACCGCCTCAATGTCCGACTTGCTGCCGAACGCCTCCACCACCCGGCGCTCGAGCGCCAGGGCGTGCTTGCGTTCGCGCTTTACCGCGGCCGCGTCCGGCAGGTCGAAGACGTGCAGGTACAACAGGCGCGGGTGCCGGCTCACCTCCACGACCAGGGTGCCGGGGACGATCGAGATGAGTTGCGCAACCATCACCTGGTAGAGGTCGCTGTTACTGCGTAGCGTGACCTTGACGACGCCCGGACGCAACTCCAGTCGCGGCCGGATCGCCACCATCGCCAGATGAACGGACGCCACCGCCAGATCCCGCAGCTGTGTGAACAGCAACAGCAGCGCCCGGCCGACATGCACCCGTCCGTAGTACCGGATCGGGGCCAGCCAGAACACCACGGTCACCAGCCAGCCGAGCAGCGCGCCGTAGAGGATGTTCAGCAGGGACGCATCCCCCCAGAGCAGCACCCAGACCAGGGCCAACAGGACGATTGCACGCCACTGGAAGCGGAACCGAAGCCGATTGGAGGCGTTCATCGCACCCCCTCCGGGAGCACGGCGGTGATGTAGCTGCGGTCGAACAACGCTGAAGCGGACCGTTCCACGTAGTCATACATCGGCCCGGCGGCAACCGTGAAGGTGAGCGTGAGCGCGATCAGCCCCACGGTCGAGCCGACCATCAAATACGGCAGCAGCCGGCCGCGAGCGGGTGAGTCGTAGCTGCGCGCCGACTCCACCACTGTTTCCGGTGCGGTGCTCCAGAACGCCCGGTTCCAGACCTTGGCCATGGCGTAGAGCGTCAGCAGCGAGGTCACCACACCGGTGACGACCAATGCCCAGGCCATCGGCGTCCCGTCCGCGACACCTGCCTGTAGCAACGCGAGCTTGGCCACGAAGCCGGACAGCGGCGGGATGCCGGCCAGGTTCATCGCAGGTACGAAGAACAGCGCCCCGAGCAGCGGCGAGATCCTTGCCAGGCCACCCAGCCGATCCAGCGATGTGGATCCGCCGACCCGTTCCATCAGCCCGGCCACCAGGAAGAGGGTGCCTTGAATGGTGATGTGGTGGGCGGCGTAGAAGATCGAACCGGCCAGCGCGCGCGGGTTTGCCAGCGCGATGCCGAACATCATGTAGCCGATGTGGCTGACCAGGGTGAACGACAGCATTCGCTTGATCTCGACCTGTGCGATCGCGCCGAGGATGCCGATCAGCATCGTGGCCACCGCGGCGAAGCCCAGCACCACGGTGAGCGGCTCGGCTTGGAAGAGCAGGGTCTGCGTCCGGATAATCGCGTAGACACCCACCTTGGTGAGCAGGCCGGCGAACACGGCGGTCACCGGAGCCGGAGCGGTCGGGTAGGAGTGCGGCAGCCAGGCAGAGAGGGGGAAGACCGCGGCTTTGATCGCGAACACCGCCAGCAGCATGACCTGCAGCACTCCGCGCACCTCGGGGGCCAGTTCGCCGAGGCGGATGGCCAGCTGCGCCAGGTTCACCGTGCCGGTCGCCGCGTAGGTGCTGGCGATCGCCACCAGGAAGATCGACGACGAGACCAGGTTCACCACCACGTACACGCTTCCGGCGCGGATCCGGTCCTCGGTGCCGCCCATGGTCAGCAGCACATAGGACGCGAACAGCAGCAGTTCGAAGCTAACGAACAGGTTGAACAGGTCACCGGCGAGGAACGCGTTCGAAACGCCGGCCACCAGCAGCAGGAAGGTGGGGTGGAACACCGAGACCGGGGTCTCGCGGCGCATCTCATCCTCGTCCTGGCCGGTGGAATAGACCAGCACCGCCAGCGAGACCAGCGCGGCTACCAGGAGCATCAAGGCGCCCAGCCGGTCGGCGACCAGCACGATGCCGAGCGGCTGCGGCCAGTCGCCGACCCAGAGCACCAGCGGCGCGGTGTCGGTGGCCCAGACCAGGACGCCGGCGACCGCGCACACCGCGGCCACCGCGGTGACTGAGATCGCGCGCTGGACGGCAGGATGGCGGCCGGCCAGGAAGGTGATCGCCGCGCCGAGGAGGCAGAGCAGCGTGGGCACGGCAAGCAGATTGTTCATTCGCTCACCACATCCTCACCGGTGTCGGAGAAGCCCAGGTACTCGTAGGTCTCCGACGTCTGGTCGGCCTTGGCCAAGGCCGCGATCCGGGCGTCCTCGACGTCGTCCTGAACCTCGTCCTGGCCGTTGATCTGGAAGCTGCGGTAGGCCATGGTCATCACGAACGCGGCCACGCTCAAAGTGATCACGATCGCGGTCAGCACCATCGCTTGGGGCAGCGGGTCGCTCATCTTCTCGGGCGGGGTGAGTCCGATGATCGGAGCTCCGCCGGCCGGCCCGGACGCCACCAGGAACAGGACGCTGACCCCGTTGCTGGCCAGCACCACGCCCACCAGGATGCGCGACAGCGACCGCTCGGTGATCAGGTAGACCCCGCAGGCGATCAGGATGCCTGCAACCACCGCCAGGGTGAGGTTCGCCGGCATCAGGCCCATTTCCTTCCGGGGATCGCATGCGTGGAGTCGGGCAGGGGAGCGGGGGTTAGTTCATCGCGGGCGTGCGAATCGATGCCGGTGCCGAGACTGCGGCCCAGGTCGAGCATCATGCCGATCACGACCAGGTAGACCCCGATGTCGAACACGGTCGACGTGACCAGGTGGATGTCCCCGAACAGCGTCCACTCGCCAAAGGGCGTAGCCAGCGACTCCCAGCCTGGAATGCGCAGATGCACGTCGTAGCTCTGGAAGATCAGGCCCCCGAAGGTGAGCGGGAAGACCGCGGTCAGCACCGACAGCACCAGCCCGGTGCCGAGCAGGACGCCGGCCGGCACCGGCAGGGCTTCGTCCAGTTCCTGGCCGCCGCCGGCGAGGTAGCGGATCAGCAGCGCCGTGCCCGCCACCAGGCCGCCGGCGAACCCGCCGCCGGGAAGGTTGTGCCCGGCGATCAGCAAGTAGAGCGAGACCAGGATCATCACCGGGAAAAGCAGCCGTGTGACCACCTCGAACACCATCGAACGCTGCTCGGCGGGTAGGGCTCGGCTGCCCTGCAGCCAGCCCCGGGTCGGCCCTTCAGGGGGCAGCGACGGACGGTGCAGCGGCGTCACCCGTCCGCGCAGGAAGATCAGGCTGGCCACACCGGTCGCGGCGATGCTCAGCACCGCGATCTCGCCGATGGTGTCCCAGGCCCGGGTGTCCACCAGCACGACGTTCACGATGTTGTTGCCGTAGCCGAACTCGTAGGCGGTCTTCGAGTAGGGCGCCGAAACCGGGGTTGCCGTCCGGGAACCCAGCATCAGCAGGGCGACCAGGGTGAACGCCAGACCGGTGCCGGCGGCGATCACGACCCGCCACCAGCGTCTCGAGGTGAGCGGACGCTCGGTGAAGAACTTCGGCAGCTTGCGCAGCACCAGCAGGAAGACGAGCAGCGACACGGTCTCCGCCAGCACCTGGGTGAGTGCCAGGTCGGGTGCGCCGTGCAGCAGGAACAGCACGGCCGTCCCGTAGCCGGTCACCCCGAGCAGCAGGACGGCGCGCAGGCGTCCGCGGGAGAAGGCGACCAGGAGCGCCGCAGCCACCATCAGGGAGCCCACCGCGACCTGCCCCCAGTTGTCGGCGAGCCGGACGGCTGGCCATTCGCGGATGCCGGAGAGCGTGAAGAAGATGGCGGCGGTGAGCACCACCAGGATCGTGCCGACGTAGTGCGCCAACGAGCCGCGCTGGGTGCGGGCGGTGACTTCGACCGCGAGCCGGTCGAGCTGCGCCATGGTCAGGCGGTAGAAGTCGACGGCGCCGGGCACTTCGGGGAAGGTCTGCTGGACGGCAGCGATGCGCTTGCGCTGCCAGAACAGGATCGCGCCGCCGACGATCGCGACCGTGCTCACCAGCAGCGGCAGCCCGAACGCCGGGATCAGCTTGAGGCCGTGGCTGGGTTCGCCAAGCCCGAGCGACTCGGCGTACGGTGCGAGCGCCTGGGTGAGCGGTCCACCAAGGAAGCCGCCGACCAGGCTGGCGAGTCCCAGGAGCACCGGGACGGCGACGAAGCCGCGCTCGGGGGCGTGGCTGAGTTCGGCGTCCGCTACGCCGCGCTTATTGCCGAACGCACCCCACCAGAAGCGCAGCGAGTACGCGACCGTGATCGCCGAGCCGACCATGATCACTGTGGTCAGGGCCCAGGCGGGCACCGGGGCGATGCCGGTGCCGTCACCGGTCAGCGCGAGGTTGGTGATGCCCTCAAGCCCTGCTTCCTTGGCGATGAAGCCGAGCGTTGGCGGGATGCCGGCCATGGACGCAGCGGCGAACGCCGCGACGGTCGCGGTGACCGGTAGCTTGCGGCCGAGTCCGCTGAGCTGGCTGAGCTGGCGGGTGCCAGTGGAGTGGTCGACCACGCCGACGACGAGGAAGAGGGTCGCCTTGAACAAAGCGTGGGCCAAGACCATGGCCAGGCCACCCAGGGCTGCCGCTTCGGTGCCGGTGCCCAGTAGCAGCACCAGCAGACCGAGCTGGCTGACCGTGCCGTAGGCGAGCAGCAGTTTGAGGTCGTCCTGGCGCAGTGCTCGCCAGCCACCCAGGAAGAGGGTCATCGCGCCGAGCGTCCAGACCGCCGGACGCCAGCCCGGCGACCCCGCGAGGACCGGGGCCAGGACGGCCACCAGGTAGACGCCGGCCTTCACCATGGCTGCGGCGTGCAGGTAGGCCGAGATCGGGGTGGGCGCGGCCATCGCGCCCGGCAGCCAGAAGTGGAACGGAACGAGCGCCGACTTGCTCAGCGCGCCGACGAGTATCAACAGCGCAGCCAGCGTGACCAACGGCCCGGACGGCTGCGCGCCCAGGATGGCGGCGAGGCTGAAGGTGCCGGCAGCTTGACCGAGCGCGAGGAACCCGACCAGCATCGCGAGGCCGCCGGTCGTGGTGACGATCAACGCGGTGAGCGCGGCCGAGCGGTTGGCGCGGCGGGTCGGGTCGTGGCCGATCAGGAGGTAGGAGAAGACCGTGGTGGCTTCCCAGAAGACGTAGATCGCGATCAGGTCGTCCGCGGTGACCAGACCGATCATGGCCGCGCAGAAGGCGGTCAGCAGGCCGACCACCCGCCGCTGCGGCGCGTCCGCGATGAAGTACCAGCGGCAGTAGGCCAGGACGAGGGCACCGATGCCGGTGACGATCAGGGAAAGGACCCACTGCAGCAGGCCGAGGTGGAAGTTCACCGAGACACCGAGGGCGGGGATCCAGTCGGTCTTCTCGACCAACGGCACGCCCGCCAGCACGTCGGGGGCAAGGCTCAGCAGCCAGGCGAAACTGATGGCGGGAGCCAGCGCTGCGACCCAGAAGACGCGTTGCCCGAACACTCGCGTGAGGATCGGGGCGACCACGGCGATCACGAGGTGAGCGCTGATCAGGGTCATCAGCATCGGCTCACCTCCTGCACGGTTGGTGTGTCTGGGCCACCACCCTAGCGGGACGGCGAGTTCGGCCGCGCGGTGATCCCCGGCCCCATTTCGTTCAGGTTCGGTGCGCAGACAAAGGCGAAGGCCGGACCAAGTATGAGTTGGTCCGGCCTTCAAGTTGTTCAGGCCTGGACGCCTCCCGAACCCAGTTGCCCGACTGGCCCAACCCCCGTCCAGGGAGTTCCTGTGGATTGCTCCTCAGGCTGCGAACCGCGATTGCAACTATCCGCTGATCCGGTGTCCCTCCCCTTTCGGTTCTGGCTCCGTGATCTGCGTAGAACTTTTCTACGCCCGCCGGATGCGGGCGCGCAAGAGCCTTTCCGAAAGATCTGCCACGACTTTTCCGCTGCTTGTCTCAGCTGTCTCAGCTGGTACAGCAGCACCGGTTCGGGCGACCCGCGGAGTTCGAAAGCCGGACCAACTCATACCTGGTCCGGCCTTGGCCATATGTCTACTGGGCGCGCGTCCGCTGGCGGCGCAGCGACACGCGGGTGTGGCGAAAAACGGCGTCAAGAGCTCCGGTGAACACCCTTCCGCCGGCCCGGATCCTGAGTAGGGTGAACTTCAATCCGGACCCTCCGGAACCTTTGGAACCACTGAGTGGAACGAGGTAGCTCATGAACGAACAGAGCCAGGGCGACACGATCGTGAACCCCGTGGACACCACCGTCACTGTCAGCCGGTCGGTGTCCCAACCCATCAAGCAATTCTGGAAACTCCTGGTCACCCGCGAGGGTGCAGAGGCCCTGCTGGGCCCGGGCGGCGAGCTCGGCGACAAGGGCGACAGCTGGCACGCGGCCGACGGCACGTACGGCGTGATCCGCTCCTACCACCCGCTGGAGCAGATCCGCTTCAGCTGGCACGCGGCCGAAGAAGCGCCGAAGACGATCGTCGAGGTCGATCTGGCCGCCGCCGGTGAAGCGGAGACCACCGTCGAGATCCGCCATGAGCACATCCCGGTCTACTTCGACGCCGCCGCGATCACGCAGCGCTGGGAGTCGGCACTGGACAAGCTCGCGGCAGCCGCTGAGTAGTCGCGCACGACCAACGATCGGGCGTCATCGTGATCACGATGACGCCCGGTCGTGGTTCTCGGACCAGTGGTACTCGCAGGGCTCAGGCCGGCACTGCGTAGCGGGATGCCGAGCGAGCACGGGCCTTGGCGGCCTCAACGTCGCGGTTCTTCGGCGGCGCGGACGTGGTCAGGTGCTCCAAGAGATGCTCGGTCGCGTGCGCGATCGCGGCCACTGCTTCGTCGAACGCCGCCTGGTTCGCCTTTGACGGTTTCGTCGTGCCGGCGATCTTGCGGACGTACTGCAGTGCGGCAGCGTGCACCTCGGCGTCGGTGGCTGCTGGCTCGAAGTTGTGAAGGGTGTGGATGTTCCGGCACATGGCCTGGACGCTAGCTCGGCCACCGGGCGGCCGCCAGTGCCAAGATCTGCCACCAGCGGATGCCTGACGAACGGATCTGCTCGCCGGGCTGCCGCTTGCCCAACCACAAGGTGGACGCTTTCGCGTCCATTCAGCGCGGAACCGTCCACTCTGGCGCGGACCGACCGCCCGGACGCCCCGACGGGGGCGTTCGCTCAGCCGCAGGTCACCCCGGTCGCGTGGATGGGGCAGTAGCCGTTGGGGTTCTTCTCGAGGTACTGCTGGTGGTAGCGCTCGGCGAAGTAGAACGGGGTGGCCGGCACCACCTCGGTGGTGATCGCCCCGTAGCCGGACGCGCTCAGCTTCGGCTGGTAGTCCGCGATCGCGGCCCGCGCCGCGGCCTCCTGCTCGGCGTCGGTGAAGTAGATCGCCGACCGGTACTGGGTGCCGAGGTCGTTCCCCTGGCGCATGCCCTGGGTCGGGTCATGGTTCTCCAGGAACACCTTGAGCAGCTTGGCGTAGCTCGTCCGCTTGGGGTCGAAGACCACCTTGACCGCCTCAGCGTGCCCGGTACGTCCGGAGCACACCTCTTCGTAGGTGGCGTTCGGTGTGTAGCCACCTTGGTAGCCGACCGCGGTGGTCAGGACGCCGTCGGTGTTCCAGAACAGTTTCTCCGCTCCCCAGAAGCAGCCGAGCGCGAAGTAGGCGACTTCGGCGCCGTCCGGCGCGGCGGCGATGTCGGTGCCCAGCACCTCGTGGAAGGCCGGCAAGGTGAGCAGGCCGCGCTCGCGTCCGGGCAATGCAGCCTCGGGGGCGACCATCGTCGACTTCGTGAACATGCCTTCTAGAACCCTGCCCGCGCCGCGCTTGTTCCGCTCAGGCGAGTCGCCAGTCGATTGGCTCGCCGCCCTGAGCGACGAGGGCTGCGTTCGCCCGGCTGAACGGACGCGAGCCGAAGAAACCGGCGTGCGCCGACAGCGGGGACGGGTGCGCGGACGCGATCTGCGGAACGCCGGCCAGGCGCGGCGCGAGTGACTGGGCGTCGCGTCCCCAGAGGATCGCGACCAGCGGGCCACCCCGTGCGACCAGGGCGTCGATGGCGCGTTCAGTGACGGCCTCCCAGCCCTTGCCTCGATGGGACGCGGCCGCTCCCGGCCGCACGGTCAGCACCCGGTTGAGCAGTAGCACGCCCTGGTCGGCCCACGGGGTCAGGTCGCCGGACTCCGGCGGCCGGATACCCAGGTCGGTGTTCAGCTCGGTGTAGATGTTCGCCAGGCTCCGTGGCAGCGGACGCACGTCGGGCGCCACCGAGAACGACAGCCCCACGGCGTGTCCAGGGGTGGGGTAGGGGTCCTGGCCGACGATCAGCACCCGGACGTCCGCCAGCGGCCGCTGGAACGCCCACAGCACGTTCGGGCCTGGCGGCAGATAGCCGCGTCCGGCAGCGATCTCGGCCCGCAGGAAATCACCCATCGCCACGATCTGGGATTCGACCGGCGCGAGGGCCTCAGCCCAGTCGCCGGCCATCAGCTGTGGCAGAGGCGTTCTCACGCGCGTCACCCTAGCCCGACCTCCCTCGCAAGCTGGACGGTTGTGTCCCAAGACGGGGCGGAACTGTCCAGCTTGCGGGAATGCGGGGGCGTCGAGAACCGAGCCGGTCAGGTTTCCAACCGACCCGCAATGGCTACGCTGACCACGTGCCTACGCCACGAACCCGACGGGCCGTACGTTCTCGGCTTGGAGTCCGTCCCGCCGACATGCCGGGACCACGCATCCCCCAGGGAGTCGTCACCGCGGCCGAGTGGTCTTGGCGGCTGCTGGTGATCGCCGCGGTGCTGGCGCTGATCTGGTGGCTGCTGCAGTACTTCTCCGGCGTGGCTGTGCCGCTAGCCGTCGCCATGTTGCTCTCGGCGCTGCTGAGCCCGCTGAATGCCCGGCTGCGGCGGTTCGGCTGGCCGCGGGTGCTCGCGTCCATCGGTTCGTTACTGGCGATGGTGCTGGTGATCGGCGGCGTGTTCCTCGCGATCGGAGCCCAGGTGGCCAGGGAGTTGCCGGAGCTGATCGACCAGTCGGTGAAGGCGTTGGCGACGCTGGTCGACTGGCTGGCAGCTGGGCCGCTGCACATCGACCAGGCGCAGTTGGACGGCTATCTGGCCCAGTTCACCACCTGGGTAAATGAATCCAGGGCTGAGTTGGCCTCGATCGCAGCCAAAGCCGGAGTAGGCGTCGGGCACTTCTTGGCAGGCCTGGCGATCGCCCTGATCGCAACTTTTTTCTTCCTCGCGTCCGGACGTGAGATCTGGAGCTCTGTGGTGAAGCTGTTGCCGGTCCACTACCAGGCGCCTACGCTGCGCGCTGCGGACAACGGCTGGGCCTCGCTGGTCGCCTACATGCGCGCCCAGGTGCTGGTGGCCCTGGTGGACGCGATCGGCATGTTGGCCGGCGCGCTGATCCTGCGGCTGCCGATGGCCTGGGCGCTGTTCGCCCTGACCTTCGTGACTGCGTTCATCCCGGTGGTCGGCGCGGTGCTCTCGGGCGCGGTGGCCTGCCTGCTGGCGCTGGTCACGCACGGCCCCGTCAGCGCCCTGATCATGCTCGGCATCACGATCGCGGTGGTGCAGACCGAGGGTCACTTCCTGCAGCCGATCCTGCTCGGACGTGCGGTCTCGCTGCATCCGCTGGCTGTGCTGATCGGGCTGGCGGTCGGCGCCACGCTCGCCGGCATCGTCGGCGCGCTGCTGGTGATCCCGGTGCTGGCGTTCTCGGTCGCGTTCATCCGCGGGCTCGACCCCGCCCGCTTCAAACCGGTTCGCCTGCAAGAGTAGAAAGAGAACCTTTCCTGATTGGAAAGTGCGACCTACTATTGCGCTATGAGCACTCCTGATCTTGGTCCCATCCTTGAGGATCTCGCCGCCGGACGGATCGACGCATCCGAGGCGGCGCGCCGAATCGACGCGCTGAAAGCGACCGCGGCTCCTGAGTCACCGGAAACCAAGCCGGCCGAGCCGACCAACGAGGAACTCGCCGCGGAAGAACTCGGCGACTCGCCGCGCCGCCAGTACTCGCCGCACGCTCGCGACGTGTTCGCCCAACCGGAGGGTTCGCCGGACGCACCCACTGGACGGCGGCGTCCGACCGGCAGCAAGGGCGTCGACCGGATCTCCGTCCGCGCGGTCGGACGCAGGGTGCGGATCGTCGGTGACCCGTCCGTGGCCACGGCGTCGGCGGAGGGACCGCACGTGCTGCGACGCAACGGCGCGGTGCTGGAGATCACCAGCGACGGCGAGCTTGGTCCGAGCCTGGACGGGTTCAGCATCCTGCGTCCCCCGCGAAGTCTGGACGACATCCGCGCGCTCGGCCTGGGCAAGGAACTGCTTCTGCGGATCAACCCGTCAATCATCGTTGATGTCGAGGTGACCGCCGGTCATCTCACCTGCAACGACGTGCCGTACCTCGGCAAGGTGCGGGTGACCGCCGGAGGTGCGGACCTAACCGGGGTGGCCGAGGCGCACGACGTGCTGGTGCAGGCCGGTTCGGCGACGCTGAAGGGCGCGATCACCACCGGACGCTCCCGGGTGCGGGTTGAGTCGGGACAGCTGAGCGTCGACCTCGACGACCACTCGAATGTCACCGTCCGAGGGGAGGCGCAGCTCGGCAAGGTGAGCTGGAGCGGTGCCCACACCGGCCAGGTGGACGAAGTCGTGCTCGGCAACGGCTCCGCTCGACTCGATGTGGGCGTGGTGATGGGCTGGGCGAACATCAAGGCCGGCAATGAGGTGGCGCAGTGACCGCCAAGCTGTACCAGGCGCCGGCGTACTGTCCGGTCTGTGGAGATGCGCTGATCACCACCCGGCTCGGTTGCCGCGGCTGCGGATCGGAGTTGGCCGGCGAGTTCGGCCACTGTGACTTCTGTGCGCTGGACGAGCGGGAGAGCGAGCTGCTGCGGGTATTCCTGGCCTCGCGCGGCAATCTGCGCGAGGTGGAGAAGCATCTCGGCGTCTCCTACCCGACCGCGCGGGCGCGCTTCACCGCACTGCTGACGAAGCTCGGTCTTGCGGGCGAGGCCGAGCCCGTGGCGATGACCCGCGACCAGGTGCTCAGCGAGGTCGCCACCGGCGTGTTGTCGCCGGCTGAGGCCGCTGAGCTGCTCGCGGGGCTCGGCTGAGCAGACGATCCCGGTGGCACTGCCACCGAGGGCTGGCCCTCGGTGATGCGGGGATTCGTGAGCTCAGCCACCGTTGCGGCTCAGCCACCGTTGCGGCTCAGGCGGTGAAGGGCTTCACCTCGACGACGGTCACCTCGATCAGGTGGCCAGCGGGCGCCCGGTAGGTGACGGTCTCGCCGACCTTGTGGCCGAGAATGGCCGCGCCAAGGGGAGACTGTGGGCTGTAAACCTCGATGTCGACCGACTCGTCGAGCCCCATCAACTCACGCGAGCCGAGCAGGAAGGTGTCGGTGTCGTCCGGATCATCGTCGTAGTAGATGGTGACCGCGACACCCGGGGTGACCTCGTCGGAGTCTGCCGGCGCCTCACCAACCTGAGCGTTCTCGAGCATCGCGGTCAGCTGCCGGATGCGAGCCTCCTGATGTCCCTGCTCCTCGCGGGCCGCGTGGTAGCCGCCGTTCTCGCTGAGGTCGCCCTCCTCGCGGGCCTGTGCGATCTTCGCCGACACCAGCCGGCGGCCGTCGGTCTTGAGGTACGCAAGTTCCTCGGTGAGGCGGTCGAAGGCGTCTTGGGTCAGCCAGGTAGTGGGTTGCTCGGTCATACCGGGGAGGTTAGCTCATTCCGGGCTCAGCCCAAGGCGCGGCAGTTCTCTACCGCTGCGGTGGTTGCGCGCTTGAACGTCCGCAGTTCGATGTTCAGCGTGGTCAGGGACGAGCCGCCGGGCTCGACCCGCACCTTCGCCTCGCCGACCCGGTCGTAGGTCACGGCCTGGGAGTAGAGCAGGCATTCGGCCGCCTTGCCGGGGTCGGGACGGTCGATCGTCACGGTGACGTCGATCTGGGTGTCCGAGCGCACTTCGAACGCGTCCACTCGCGCGGTGACCGTGCCGGTCGCCCCGTAGCTGCCGGCCCAGACCAGCCAGATCGCTCCCAGCACGGCCAGGAGGATGGCGAGCGGAATCCAGGCACGGGTGGTTCTCCGCGCTGGGTAGCGGCGAGCGAGCCGCGCGGTGGCGTCCGGGTCGGTCATGGCGTCCATTCTGGCTGCCGGGTTGGGCGAACCCGGCTCGGATCCCCACAATATGGGCATGTCATTGCGGCTCCTGAACGTGCACGCCCACCCGGACGACGAATCCAGCAAGGGCGCGGCGACCACCGCCTACTACGTCGCGCAGGGCGTGGAAGTGATGGTGGCCACCTGCACCGGCGGCGAACGTGGCTCGATCCTCAACCCGAAGATGGAGAGCCCGGAGAACTGGGCGAACCTGGCCGCGCTCCGCAACGCGGAGATGGCCAGGGCCGCCGAGATCCTCGGCATCGAGCAGGTCTGGCTCGGCTACGTCGATTCCGGCATGGACGAGCCGTTGCCCGAGGGCTGCTTCGCCCTGCAGGACGTCGATCAGGCCGCCGGGCCGCTGGTCAAGGTGATTCGCGAGTTCAAGCCGCAGGTGCTGACCACCTATGACGAGAACGGCGGCTACCCGCACCCCGACCACATCATGTGCCACCGGATTTCGATGGCGGCGGTAGCCGCGGCCGCCGACCCGGCCGCGTGGCCCGAGCACGGCGAACCCTGGCAGGTGGCCAAGGTCTACTACGACATGTCGCTGCACCGCGGCCGGTTCGCGGCACTGGACGCAGCCATGCACAAGGCAGGTCTGGAGCGCCCGTACTCGGACTGGCTGTCGCAGTGGGGCGAGGACACCGGCGCTTCGGCCCGCCTGACCACGTTCATCCCATGCTCGGACTACTTCGAAGCGCGCAATGCCGCCCTGCGTGCCCACGCCACCCAGATCGACCCGGACGGGCACTGGTTCGCGGTGCCCCTGGAGATCCAGCAGGTCGATC
>Ga0208693_1001320_pt1 | contig 17957 bp, 14 predicted proteins | sample AD_UKC071_MetaG_FD_184438 | JGI IMG/M metagenome (GOLD analysis project Ga0208693, IMG submission 184438) | Active sludge microbial communities of municipal wastewater-treating anaerobic digesters from USA - AD_UKC071_MetaG (SPAdes) (version 2) | ecosystem: Engineered > Bioreactor > Anaerobic >... | reverse complement strand
TCTGTAATCGATGTGGGTATCTCAACCGGGATCTCAAACTCTCGCATCGGGAGTGGGTCTGTCCGGATTGCGGTACTCATCATGACCGTGACATCAACGCGGCGATCAATATCAAGACGTTCGCCCTACAAGATCAGAATCTTGTTGGGGTAGCAGGTGTGGAACGCACCGTCGAGCCTGTGGACTCGCTCCCGAGGGGGAGGAGGATGAAGCAGGAAGCCCCGCCCGAGAGCGCGGGGTAGTTCACAACCGATACAACAGACCCCCATCATGGCGCAACGCACCTATCCCGGACACTGCTTCATCGGGAACACCGAGACCACGAAGCGGAAGGCAAAGAACGAGGTCATCAGGCAGCTTACGCAAGAACGGGGGCCTGAACCCGGTGCAGAATCATGGCTTATCATGTTCCAGGGGGAGTACCAGCCCCAGTACTGGATCGTCCTCCTCGTGAAGAAGAACGCCACCCTGAAGGCGATAGACGCGGCACTCAGGGACATCTGGCTTGAATGCTGTGGTCACCTCTCTGCTTTCACCATATACGGTGAGGATTACGCCTCCTCCCCCGATGTAGAGTTCGGGGGGAAGAGTATGAACACCCGCCTGGGAAACCTCTTCTCAGTGGGTCTTTCGGGTAACTATATCTACGACTATGGTGACTCCACGTACCTTACGTTCAAGGTGCTCGATCTCGTCCCGTTCAGCCCGAAAGGCAGAAAGAGTGTCGAACTCGTCGCCCGGAACGATCCGCCTGATATCCGCTGTTCGGTCTGCGGAGAACCGGCAACCGAGATCTGCCTCGAATGCCTCTACGAAGAATCAGAAAACCCTTTCTTCTGTGACGACTGTTTTGAAAAACACGAGTGCGACGAGGAGATGTCGCTACCCGTCGTCAACTCGCCAAGGATGGGTCAGTGCGCATACACCGGGTAACTTGCAGCAGACGACCGATCAGCCGCTGAGACCACCCGGGGAGGCCAGGGTGGTCCCTGGCCTCACCAGGCACCCTCCTTTCTCCTCCGCTCTTGCTCACACCGCGACCATCACCAGCGCAATCGTGACCACCTTTGCGGCCATGCTCGCCGCGTAGGTGACCAGAGCCACCCTGACACCGAACCGGCCGAAGAGCGAGAGGTAGAGCGGCACCGAGTACTTGATGTAGAGGAGGGTGATGACCACCATGCTCCCCAGGATGAGTGTAACGAGCGCAGTCCCGGTCGTGAGGACACCCCCGTCGAGCAACGACGCAACGATGGCGTAGCCGGCTGAGAAGTGGACAAACTGGGCCACGAGTGCCGCGGCGCTTTCGCCGGGGAGCCCGACGGCCCTGAGGACCGGGTCGAACGCGGCTGCGATCAGGTCCATGACCCCGGTTGCTGAGAGGAGAGAGAAGACGACCAGCGCGGCCAGGGTGACGGGGACGATCCGCCGAAGCGTCGGGACCGCCTTTCTGCACCCTGAGATGATAACCTCCCGGTTGAGCGCAAAAGGGGCCAGGGGTGCTGCAGCGGCGGCAGGGACGGGTGCCGGCGCGCGCCCCGGGTCTGCGAGGAACCGGCGACTGTAGAGGAGAGCGAAGAACGCCTGGATGCCGCTCGAGAAGAGGTTCAGCCCGGTATAGATTCCCCCGATGACGGGGCCGAGGAGGACCAGGGCCGCGGGGAGCTGGACGCGGAAGAGCGACTCCCCGACGACCACCGGGAAGGCGCCCATGATGAGGACCGGGATCACCTCCTGCTCTCTCACCTCCCCCTCGTGGTAGTATCCGGCGAGCATCGATTTTCCCGCGGTTGCGTTGACCCCCATCGCGATGATCGAGAGGATGCATGCGTCTGAGAGACCTGAGACCCTGCAGAGGGGGTCGGTGAACGATGAGAGCCGGGAGAAGATCCCGGTCTCGGCGAGGATGTTTGCGACGACGATGCCTATGGTTATCAGCAGGACGGCGTTTACCGCGTAGGAGATCATCGACATGGCCTTACCTCTCCTTACCCTTGCCTGCCATTTCCCACACTCCCGGGCGCCCCGGTAAAGTACTACGACCCATAACAATTTATATACTAAGTACTGCCCCCCTGAGCCAGGAGTATAATTAAAGAGCACGTCGGCGATAGGGCCAGAGCTCCCAAGGCAGCCAAAACTCCGCGCATTCTATGCTGGATGATATACCTATTAGTTCCAAACACCGGCAAGGATCTGTTTTGAGGCGACCGCGGCCGCCTCACGGAAACCCCCAGTCGGATTACAGATCGAGCTGATACATGAACCTGAAAGGCTGGATTGAACATGACGGAGTCCGGCTCCCCCCCGCTGACGTGGAGCGGATGCTCAAAGAGGAGCCTGAAGCCCTCAAGGAGTGCGGCGGCGAGTTCCTGCTTGCATGGGATGGCTGCACCGCCCGCGACACCTTCGGGATCATGCCCGGCCCGGTCCCGCCAGGAACCGTCTGCTGCGGCAGCCGGACGGTGGCCAGGATAGCCCCGGACCCCCTGCCCTGCACGCTCGAGGAGGCGATCATCACCGCAGTCAGTCTCCGGAGCGACGAAGGGATGGTAGCGTTCTCTGGCGGCGTGGACTCGGGCCTCATCGCCGGACTCGCCCGCCTCCCCTGCGTGGCGGTGGGGATTGCGGGGTCGCACGACATCATATGGGCGACAAAGACCGCCCGGATGATGGGACTTGACCTTGAGGTCGTCACCCCGACCGAAGAGGAGGTTGCAGAAGCTCTTTGCCGGGTGGTTGGGGTGATCCCTGACCCGACAAATCCGGTCGAGGCCTCGATCGCGACGACCCTCTCCTTCGTCGCAACCCGGGCGCGGGAACTCGGGCATACCCGGATCCTCGCCGGACAGGGGGCGGACGAACTCTTCGGCGGTTACGCCCGCTACCTCAGATCCCCGGGCCTCGCGGCAGAACTCAAGCGTGACTTCGCTGATCACGAGCGCCAGAGGACGCGAGACCAGGCGGTGGCGGCGCTCCACGGGACATACTTCTCGATGCCCTACCTTGATGTCAGGGTTGTTCGAGCCGCGCAGGCGATCCCGGCCGGGGAGAAGGTGCATGGCGGGGTGCGAAAACGCCCTCTCCGGGAGGTCGCAGAACGCCACATCCCGATCGAGGTTGCCCGGGCCGAGAAGAAAGCGATGCAGTATGGGAGCGGGATCTGGCGGACGATACGAGGGATCGCGCGGCAGAATGGCTATCGTCAGGTTGCTGACTACCTGAGAACGCTGATATGAGAGCAGGAGGGCAGCTCAAAAACCCTCTCCTGTCCCCGCCCCCTCGTGAAGAGCCACTGCATGGGGACTCGTCCTCGCGTCCGGGAGCTCAAGCGCTCAAAAACCCGGTTGACCCGATCGCAGCCTCCCCATCAACCGATTTCCACCGGGTATCGCACCGCACTGACTGCCCCCAGGGACCGGGGTGGGGACCAACAGAACAGAGTCTCCAGGTAGCTCCTTGCGGGGGGGAACCCGCCAGGGCCACTCCTGTGTCAGCGCTCCCGTGGAACAAGCCAGGACCGGTGCCAGCCTCATCAGGGGCCGGGACAACCACCCGACCAGAACTGGATTTCAACAGAGCCAAAAAACTGATACCCTCCTGTGCCCGGTGCATATCCGGGCTATCGCCATGATTGTCCTCCTCAGGGTGAGGAGAGCCTGATCTGCGCGGGCAGGAGTCAACCTCCTCACCGCACAAGGAGATGCCCCCGGGTCCGGCGGTGAGCCACGGGAAAAAACCGATTTCCGGCCTACCATTCAGCCTGAAGACTACCGCTCATGGGTTTCGTCCGGCCACCCTTCGATGAACCCGCGACAACCAGCGCACCAGCGTGGATATCGCGTGGAACGGTGTCGTCATCGGCTCTTCGCCTCCAGTCGTCAGAGCAGAGATCCGATCCCGGGAGGCGATGCGCGGATCATCCTCCTTTTCATTCCGCCTGATGTTTTCCGGGGTTCTGTATGCGGACACTTTTATTACTATGAGGGATTCAACCTTCAGGATAGATCGACAACACCGACTGGAACAGGGTTGTTTCTCCGGCTACAAACGCTAAATCATTCTGTTGTCTGCATCAAAATGGTTATAAAAAGTCGGTGCAAGGGTACTTAATTGAGATCAGCAGGGCAAAATATGATAACAGAGAACGATATTGAGCATATAGCAGAACTAGCGGATATCGGCATATCAAAAGACGAGGTGCCGGAATTCACCATTCAGTTCAACGCGATCCTGGAATACTTTGCGGTCCTCGATACCGTGGAAGGCGAGGGCGTCCCGGACGCCGGGCCGACCAACGTCTTCAGGGAGGACGAGCCCCGGCCAAGCCTCCCGCAGGAGGCGGTTCTTGCCAACGCCGGGTCGACCGAGGACGGATTTATCAAGGCGCCGAGGGTGATGTGAGTGGCAGGAACCCTGAACTTCGCGCCCGACGACCGCTACAACGCCTTCATCACCACCTGCCGCGAGGCACCGTTCGGCGATGGGGCGCTCGCCGGCGTCGCCGTCGCGGTCAAGGATAACATCTCCACGGCAGGCATCCAGACCACCTGTGGATCACGGATCCTTGAGGGATACATCCCGCCGTACGATGCCCACGTCGTGGAACTCCTCCGGGGCGCGGGGGCCGCGATCGTCGGCAAGACCAACATGGACGAGTTTGGCATGGGCTCAACCACCGAGACGAGCGCGTTTGGCCCTACCCGAAACCCGGTGGATAGGGAACGGGTGCCCGGCGGGTCATCAGGCGGGAGCGCTGCCGCGGTCGCTGCAGGCCTCGTCCCGATGGCGCTCGGCACCGATACCGGCGGCTCAATCCGCTGTCCCGCGGCGTTCTGCGGGATCGTAGGCCTCAAACCCACCTACGGCAGGGTCTCCCGCTACGGCCTCATCGCCTACGCAACCTCCCTTGAGCAGATCGGGCCGATGGCACGGACGGTAGAGGATGTATCCAGGCTTATGTCGGTGATCGCGAGGTACGACCCCCGCGACTCGACGATGCTTGACCGGCCATACGATCACCAGCCTTCGGCAGATATCACCGGCCTGCGGGTCGGGGTACCGGAAGAGTACTTCGGCGAGGGCGTGGATGAGCGCGTCGCCAGGACCGTCAGGGACGCCATCGGCGTCCTCGAGGACCTCGGGGCATCCCCGGTCCAGGTGAGCATCCCCGGGATGCGGTATGCGCTTGCGGCCTACTACGTCATCTCCACAGGCGAGGCCTCCTCGAACCTCGCGCGGTTTGACGGCGTCCGCTACGGCCCGGCGGTCGATACCAGGAAGACCTGGCATGAGGCCTACAGGGAACTGCGACACGCAAACCTCGGGGCCGAGGTCAGGCGCCGGATCATGCTCGGGACCTTCGCGCTCTCGGCCGGTTATGCTGGCAGGTACTACACGAAGGCCCAGGTAGCCCGCGGGAATATCAGGCAGGACTTCGAACGGGCGTTCCGCGATGTCGACGTCATCGCCGGCCCGACGATGCCGACCGTGGCCTTCCGCTTCGGTGAGAAGAACGACCCCCTCTCGCTCTACCTCGCCGACATCCTCACAGCACCGGCAAACCTCGCCGGGATCCCGGCGATATCGGTCCCGTGCGGCAGGGTGGAGGGGCTACCCGTGGGCCTCCAGGTGATGGGCAGGCGGTTTGAGGACGAGCGCGTCATCGACGCTGCCTATGCCTATGAGCAGGAGGTGAGGGCATGAAGACGATCATCGGGCTTGAGGTCCATGTCCAGCTCTCGACCGCGACGAAACTCTTCTGCGGGTGCTCGACCGACTACCAGGACGACGGGCCCAACACCCACTGCTGCCCGGTCTGTCTCGGGCTTCCGGGGGCGCTTCCGCGCCTGAACAAAAAAGCGGTGGAGTATGGTCTCCGGGTGGCAAAAGCCCTCGACATGACGGTGCTTGAGGAGTCGGAGTTTGCCAGGAAGAACTACTTCTATCCTGACCTTGCAAAAGGTTACCAGATCACCCAGCATGACAGACCGCTCGCGGTAGAGGGAACCCTCGAGATCGAGGACGACGAGGGACACGAGAAGGTCGTCAGGATCACCCGGGTACACCTCGAGGAAGACCCGGGGAGGCTGGTCCACGTCACCGGCGGGGCGAACTACTCGCTCGTCGACTACAACAGATCCGGTATCCCGCTCCTTGAGATCGTCACCGAGCCTGACCTGCGCTCCCCGCAGGAGGCCCGCCGGTTCCTCAACAAACTCCGGACGGTCCTCGAGTACCTCGGGGTCTTTGATGGCGACCGGGAGGGGGGGCTCCGCGTGGACGCAAACATCTCTCTTGAGGGCTCAGAGCGGGTCGAGGTCAAGAACATCTCCTCCTACAAAGGCGTCGAGAAGGCCCTCACCTTCGAGGTGACCAGGCAGAAGAACCTGCTCCGGCGCGGACTTGCGGTGACGAGAGAGACCCGCCACTTCATGGAGGGGCGCGGGATCACCACGTCTGCCCGCGGCAAGGAGGAGGAGCATGACTACCGCTACTTCCCTGACCCTGACCTGCGACCGCTCCGCGTTGCCGGGTGGGTTGCCGGGATCGACCTCCCGGAACTCCCCACCGCGCGGAAGAACCGGTTCATGGAGCAGTACGGCCTATCGCTCGACCACGCCCGGACCCTGACCGGCGACCCGAGGCTCGCTGACTTCTACGAGGAGGTTGCTCCCATCGACCCGGGGCTTGCCGCCACCTGGGTGGCTGATATCCTGCTTGGGGAACTCAACTACCGCGACATGGGCATCACCGCCGTCCCGCCGGAGCGCATCGCAGAACTCCTCGCGCTCCTCAGGGCAGGCACCATCACCGACAAGGCTGGCGTCCAGGTCCTGCGGGAGATGCTGGATGCCTGCGCCGCAGGCAGACCCTGCGAGAGACCTGCCATGATCGTGGAGCGTGAGGGGCTCATCAGGGCAGCGGGGGACGAGTTCACATCGCTCGTCCAGGCGGTGATCGCCGCAAACCCGCAGGCGGTAGAGGACTACCTGAGCGGAAAGGAGGGGGCCCTGAACTTCCTCGTCGGGCAGGTGATGAAGGAGACCCGGGGCCGGGCGGATCCGCGGGAGGTCAGGCGAATTGTGTCACAATCGATCAAGATGGGCGAGGTGTAATCCGCAGTGCACCTGATCATCGCAGAGAAGAACATCTCAGCAAAGCGGATCGCGCAGATCCTCGCCGGCAACGAGAAGGTGAGATCGGTGAAGGAGGGGGGCGTCTCCACCTACTCCTTTGACTCAAAGACGGTGGTGGGTCTCAGGGGGCATGTGGTGGAGGTAGACTTCGAACCGGGTTACACGAACTGGCGGAGCGAGACCCACACCCCACGAACCCTCATCGACGCCGGTACCGTCAAGAAGCCGACAGAAAAGAAGATCGTCAACCTCATCCAGAGACTGGCAAAGAAGGCAGACCTTGTCACCATCGCCACGGATTATGATACCGAAGGAGAACTGATAGGAAAGGAGGCCTACGACCTCATCCGTGCGGTGAACCCCGAGGTCCCGATAAATCGGGCCAGGTTCTCAGCGATAACCCCGGCAGAGATACGGGCAGCCTTTGAGAACCCAGGCGACCTTGACTTTGCGCTCGCGGCCGCCGGTGAGGCCCGCCAGATGGTCGACCTGATGTGGGGGGCGTCGCTGACCAGGTTCATCAGTCTTGCAGCCAGACGCGGTGGCAGGAACATCCTCTCGGTAGGCCGGGTCCAGAGCCCGACGCTTGCGATGATCGTGGACCGGGAGCGCGAGATCGAGAACTTCGTCCCCCAGACCTACTGGCTGCTCTCGCTCATGACCGAGAAGGATGGCCAGCCGGTGGAGGCACGCCACACCGCCGGCAGGTTCACCGACCACGACGCAGCCCTTGCCGCGGAGGCGGGGACGAAGGAGCCGCTTGTGGTCGTGGACGTAAAGGAGAGGGTGAGGAACGACCGGGCGCCGACCCCGTTCGACACCACGACCTTCATCGTCGCGGCAGGCCGCCTGGGTTTCTCGGCGGCAAACGCGATGCGGCTTGCCGAAGATCTCTACATGAACGGGTACATCTCCTACCCGAGGACCGACAACACGGTCTACCCGAAGTCCCTGGACCTGAACGCGATCCTGGAAACGCTCCGGGGAGGGGTGTTTGACGCTGATGTCGCCTGGGTGCAGAAAAACCGGCGTCCGACCCCGACGAGAGGCAAGAAGGAGAGCACCGACCATCCTCCGATCCACCCCACGGGTGCGGCGACCCCTGATGCCCTCGGCCAGGACCGGTGGAAGGTCTATGAGCTCATCGTCCGCCGTTTCCTTGCGACCCTCTCTCCTGACGCCAGATGGGCGACCCTCAGGTGCACCTTCGACGCGTCCGGCGAACCCTACGCCGCCACAGGCAGCAGGCTCCTCTCTGCAGGGTGGCGCCAGGTCTACCCCTACTCTGAGGCGAAGGAGAAGATCCTCCCGCCCCTCACCCCGGGCGAACGCCTGCCGATCCTGGAGGTTAACCTTGAGGAGAAAGAGACACAGCCACCGCCACGTTACTCCCAGAGCCGGCTCATCCAGGTGATGGAGGAACTCGGGCTCGGGACGAAGAGCACCCGGCACGAGGTGATCGGGAAACTCATCTCCCGTCGATACGTGGAGGGGGACCCGCTCCGCCCGACGCTCGTCGGGAGGGCTGTCACTGATGCGCTCGATAACCATGCGGCGACGATCACGGAGCCTGAGATGACCAGGACGCTTGAAGAGCATATGCAGCTCATCAAGCAGCGCGAACGGAGCCGCGACGATGTCATCAACGAGTCCCGCGAGATGCTCCACCAGGTCTTTGACAAACTTGAGGCGCATGAGGAGGAGATTGGCGAGGAGATCATGGAGCAGACGGCGGAGGAGCATACCGTCGGTCCCTGCCCGGTCTGCGGTCATGATCTCCGGATCCGGCACATCGGCGTCTCGCAGTTCATCGGGTGCACCGGCTACCCGGAGTGCCGGTTCAATATCAGCCTGCCTGGCAGCGCCTGGGGCCGGGCGATCCGGATCGAGGAGACCTGCGAGGAGCACGGGCTCTCCCACGTCCGCCTGATCAGGAAGGGTTCCCGGCCCTGGACGCTGGGCTGCCCGCTCTGCAGTCATATCCAGTCGAATATCGAGGCGCTCCAGATGATGCCCTCGATGACCGATGACCTCATGCGGCGCCTGCATGCGCACCACATCTATACGGTCTCCGAGATCGCGGGCATGCAACCCGCGGACCTCGGGAGCATCGGTGTCAGCACCGGGGAGGCGGAGCGGCTCATCAGGGAGGCCGGGGACGCGCTTGAGGTCCTCAGGCGTCGCTCGGAACTCAAGAAGTTCATCAGGAAGATCGTTCCGCCTCGTAAAGGGCGGAGCCACGCGAAGATCATGCGAAGCCTCCTTGAGCAGGGGATCGGGGATATCCGCGCGCTCTCGCAGGCAGACCCTGCTCTCCTGAAGAAGGCCGGTATAGGTGATGCCGCAGCAAAGGACCTCCTGGAGGCAGCCCGCGCGCTCTGTGACGAGCGCGTTCTCCAGGAGGCGGGGGTTCCTGCGGTCAGCCTGAAGAAGTACAGGGCCGAAGGTCTCGCAAGCCCAAACAGCCTCTGCCACCTTCCCATTCCCTACCTCTCAATCAAAACCGGTATTAACCCGGAAACCGTACATAGACATGTGGAACTGGTCTGTAACCACCTCGGCCGCCCCGTGCCGGCGAAGATCACCAAGGCGATGCTCGAACGCGGACGAAAGGACCTCCTGGCGATCCCTGGTATCGGGGAGGCGACCCTGCAGAAGCTCTACCTTGCAGGCATCTACGATGCCGCCACGCTTCGCGAGGCCGATCCGGAGGAGGTCTCTTCTATCACCGGCATCGCAAAGACGAGACTCCACGACTTTATCTTGCGCGCCGAAGGGGCGGAGCGAGGAAGACCCCGGCCAACAGGTGCGGGATGAAAGCGGAGCCCCTTCGGCGCGCTTTCAGAGAAGATCAGAATCTTGTTTGGGGTATCAGGTGTGGAACGCACCGTCGAGCCTGGGGACTCGCTCCCGATGGGGAGGAGGATGAAGCAGGAAGCCCCGCCCAAGAGGTGCGGGGTAGTTCACCGGCCATCTGAAGTGACATCATGCGTGCGAACTGGAAGACCTGGGTACATGTAACGAAACTGGATCCTGATAAACGCCTCCCGGCGGGAGCCATCGAGGAGATCGCGACGAGCGGGACCGATGCCCTGATGCTCTCGGGCACCCAGAACGTGACGCGGGAGAAACTCCGCAGACTCCTGGATATGGTCTCGGCCTACGGGCTGCCGCTGGTGGTGGAACCGGCGAGCCCTGACTGCGCCATATTCGACGGTGAGATCGATCATCTCTTTGTTCCGAGCGTGATGAATACGAACGATGCCCGCTGGATCACCGGGAAGCACCAGCTCTGGCTTCGTAATAACGGCAGCAACATCAACTGGGATATCGTGGTGCCTGAGGCCTATATCGTCCTCAACCCGAACTCGGCTGTGGGGCGGGTGACCGGGGCTGACTGCGCCCTCTCATACGAGGATGTGGCTGCGTATGTGGGCGTGGCAGACCGCTACTTCAGGTTCCCCATCATCTACATCGAGTACAGCGGGGTCTACGGGGATCCAGCGGTGGTGCGGGCAGCGTCTGATGCGGTCGAGAACGCTGTTCTCTACTATGGTGGCGGTATCCGTTCGGCGGAGCAGGCGGCGGAGATGGGGAGTATCGCGGACACGATCGTCGTGGGGAACGCCATCTACGAGGAAGGGATTGACGTGCTCCGGGCCACGGTCCGGGCGGTACAGTGATGTATGCCACAGATCGCTATCGTTCTGGTTGAACCCCTCTACGCCGGGAACGTCGGGTTCGCCGCCCGGGTGATGAAGAACTTCGGGTTTACCCAGTTGGTACTGGTCAACCCCTGCCCGCTCGGTGATGAGGCTGTTATGCGCGCCTCCCACGCCCGCGACGTCCTTGATAACGCCCGCCTGATGACGATCGCCGGGGTCTACCGGGAGTTTGATTTTGTGGTCGCGACGACCGGCGAGGTGAGTAAATCGGTCTGCACCGCGATGCGGATGCCCTATTACGCGCCGGCGGAGGTTCGGGAGGTCATCGCTGATATCGACGGGACGGTCGCGATCCTCTTTGGACGGGAGAACTGGGGGCTTGCAAACGAGGAACTGAAACGGGCGGACCTCGTCTGCACCATCCCGACCTCGGAGGCGTATCCCATCCTGAACCTCTCCCACGCGGTGGGGATCGTCTGTTACGAACTTGCGAACCTGCCCCGCGGGACCTACCCCCTGGCCGGCCGGGTTGCGATGGAGTCGCTCTACCGGCACATCGAGGCGTTTCTCGACCTGATCGACCATCCGGGGTTCAAGCGGGAGAACACGATGATCCTCCTCCGCCGGGTCCTGGGCCGGACGAGATTGACCACCCGCGAGGTGAGCACGCTCCACGGTCTTATGCGGAGGGCAGAGTGGCATATGGAAAACAAAGTAAGAGCAAGGGATCAGTGAAGGGGGTCCTGACCTGTTACGAAGAAAACAGGCAGAAGGCCCCCTACTTTAGTGGGGGGATGAATGCCGTCCATCAAAACATTTATTATGCGTCGCGACAATATAATATTATAATGCGTAAGATATATCGGTATCGACTCTATCCCTCAAAGTCTCAAGTAACTCTGCTTGAGCAGACGCTTGAGATCTGTCGGTGGGTCTATAACGATACTCTTGCATTGCGAAAGAATGCCTGGGAGCAGGAACAGCATTCCATCTCTCTCTACGAGACCAACAAGATCCTGACCCAATGGAAGAAGGAACGGCCCGAACTGAATAGAGTTTATTCTCAGGTTCTCCAGAACGTTCAAATGCGCGTAGACCTTGCGTTCAAATCTTTTTTCCGGCGGGTGAAGGCAGGGGAAAACCCCGGATATCCTCGATTCAAGGGAAAAGGACGATACGACAGTTTCACGTACCCTCAGTCGGGATTCAAACTTGATGGAGACCGCCTTCGCCTCTCGAAGATAGGGGATGTGAAGATCATCCTCCACCGTCCGATTGAAGGAACGATCAAGACCTGCACGGTCATGCGTTCTTCGACCGGGAAGTGGTATGCCTGCTTCTCGGTCGAGTATGATCCAACACCTGTGCCACAAAAAGATACTGTGGTCGGCGTCGATGTCGGTTTGGAATCGTTTGCTACCCTCTCAAACGGGGAGAAGATCGAGAACCCCCGATTCTTCCGTACCGACGAGAAAGCCCTTGCGAAGGCACAGAGAAAACTCTCGAAAGCAGAGAAGGGCACCCCTGAACGGAAGAAAGCACGAAAAAACGTTGCACGTATCCATGAACGGATCGCCAACAGACGGCTCGATTTTGCTCACCAAACTTCCCGCCGGATGGTGGACCAATACGGTACGATTGTATTCGAGGATCTGAATATCAAAAATATGCAGAAAAACCATTGTCTGGCGAAAAGCATCGCGGATGTTGCCTGGAACCAGTTCATCACGATCACGGAGAACAAAGCGGAAGAGGCTGGCTCTCAGGTGATTCGGGTGAACCCTAGAAACACGTCACAGCGATGTTCCAGATGTGGTATGATCGTCAAAAAGACCCTCTCTGATCGAGTCCATACCTGCCCACATTGTGGGCTGATGATGGACCGCGACCAGAACGCGGCGATCAACATTATGAGATTGGGGCTGCAATCTCTGGGCTGAAAAACCCTGGATGCCCCCGATTTCAATCGGGGGAGCAGTCACAACCATTCTTACGGGGTTCGCGGCCGCATGAGCGGGAAGACCCCGTCCAACAGGTGCGGGGTAGTTCACGCGAGGAACATGCGGTCACCGACATCCCGCCGCATGAGAAGCCTCAGTTTCACCTGCCGACGCCTGAGTGATATTTCCGCGTACAGACAAGCAGGATGAAAACAGGGGAAAAGATCGTCCCCGGAAAAAGAGAAGGTGCTGATCTATTCTGCGGCTGCCTTTGGCTCTTCAAAGTATTCAGTTAAGGGTTTTGCACCGCGCTGTTGTACGACGGCGTTGATCTGAACAAAATCAGCGCTGATCTCGTTGCCCCGCACTGACTTCCTGCGGCGCTGCCCTTTTATAACCGGGTGGAACCCGACGCCCTCGGAGAGCAGGATTCTCCTCCGTGCGGATCCGGGAAGGTCGCGGCGTGCCGGGATGCCGGTCCTGTCCGTGCCACCGGTGATCCTGATCTTGTAGCCCGCAAGGCCGAGAACACCCCCGTCGATCTCGTCACCGATGCGCTTGCCGATGAGTGCTCTTGCAGCGGCACCGGTCGCATCGATCTTATATGAACGCCCGGTATCCGGGTCTGATAGGATGATCTTGAAATCCACCATCTTGACGACTCCTTCGAAAGTACCTATACAATTTGATAATGTGGTATTAAAAGTCTACTTCCGCGGGACTCTCTGGCAGCATAAGCGTGAGGAATCCGTCTGGAAGGGAGTAGCTCACTTCCCCCAGAAGGGATCTTCCCGGCGTTTGAGGAGGGTGAACTCCTCCAGGACCTCTCGCATACTCGGGTTTAAGAGATCGAGCATCTCCCGTTCGATCACCTTCACGTGCCGCTCTGGAATATCCACGTAGAGATCATCGCCGACGTTGATCTGGCGGCCGACGGTCGGCCCCTCGATCGAGATCGCTACCTCCCTGCCTGCGTCCACCTCATAGATGGTCTCGTTCCTGTCCTGGATCTGCTTGAGATGGCCTACCTTCCTGCCGTTTGTGAGGACCAGGTCGACATCGCTCTGGAGTTTCCCGCCGAGAACCCGGACGCCGACCACCGCGGGGTTGCTCTGTCGGAAGACACAGTCAGGGAGGATCCGGATCTTTGCAGGCATGATCAGTTTCTCGAACCATTGTTGCTCGAGCTCCTGTTTCTTCGCATCCCGCCACTCGACGTAGTCATCGATGAGCTGGTAGATGACCCCCCCCTCAAATATGTTGACATGCGACATCGAGGCGTCGGCCAGAGTATCGATCGCGTCAGGCAGGACAGGGGTGTTGAAGGCGAGGATGGCGCTGTAGAGGGGATCCTTGATCGTCCCGGCCTCGATGACGTCATGGCGTGTGACCGGTCCGACGGCGGCCCGCATCACCGGGATCTGGTGCCCCTCAAGTTCCTTTGAGAGCGCTTCGAGAGCACCGATGGTGTCTGCCCTGATGATGATCCCGAGATCAGAGAGGGTCACCTGGATATCCTGGACCTCGTGGCGGACCTGCTCGACCACCTCATCCCGGTTGGAGCCCCTGACAACCCGCAGAGGCGAACCCGCGATGACCCCATCGAGTCTTGGGGCAGCCACCTTGACGCCCGCAGCGGCGGTGACGGACCTGACCCGCTCGAACCGCTCTTCTACCAGGATCTCCTTCATGGGCCGTGGTTTCAGGAGGGAGCGCACTTTAGTCTCGATGATCTCCTCATCCCCCGCGGCGACGATCTCGTCCCCGACCGCGAGGGTCCCGTCGTAGAGGATCACGTCGAGCGTCATCCCAAGTCCCCGCTCCTCCTTCACCTCGAGCACGGTACCAGCACCAGGACCGTCGGCGCTGACCCTGAGGCTCTCAGTCATGTATCGCTGGGCAAGCCCGATCAGCACCATGAGGATGTCAGGGATACCCTCGCCGGTGAGGGCGCTCGTCGGCACGATGCAGATGTTCCGCGCAAAGTCGGTGACCCGGTCGAACCGCTCGGAGTTGAACCCGAGGTCTGAGAGTTTGCCGACGAGTTCGTAGATCTTCGTCTCGAGGATGCCCTGGACGCGTTCGTTCTGCTTCGCAAACGTCTTTGTGAACGGCTGGTCCTTCTGGACGCGCCAGCCGTGGATGCGATCGATCTTGTTGGCCGCGATGACGAATGGCGTCTTGTAGTTGCGCAGGATCTGGAGCGCCTCGATCGTCTGGGGACGGAAGCCTTCGTTGATGTCCACCACGACGATCGCCATATCGGCGAGCGCCCCACCGCGCGCACGGAGGGTGGTGAAGGCATGGTGCCCTGGCGTGTCGATGAAGAGGAGGCCCGGGACGTTGATGCTGACCTTGCTCAGGGCTCCGCTCATGCGGGTGATTGCGTCGATGGGAACGAGCGTGGCGCCGATGTGCTGCGTGATCGCTCCCTCCTCCGTCGATGTCACGGATGAACCTCTGATCTTGTCCAGGAGTGATGTCTTGCCGTGGTCCACGTGACCCATCACGCAGACGATGGGGGTTCTGATCGTTGATCTCTCTGCCATGGTAACCGCCTTCCGGTATATGAACGATGAATGACTATTTCCCAAAAAACATGGGTATTAACTATTTTCTCCTGATTTACGCCGCTGGTTGGGCGATTCCCCTACCCCCCCGGGCGTCCTCCGGCACCCGTAACACCAGTACTTTATGGAGCACGGGCTCTATTAATGGTTCTCCCGGGCATGTCGTCCATCGCGGGCGGAGATGGCGAACCGGGGAAGAGCGGCGGAAGGGGGTCATCATGCTTCCGCGATCCCCCCCGGGGGTGCAGGGTGCGGGGGTGGTGAAGAGATACCTTAATCAAATCTGACCCCTAACTAATTTAGGTACACTGCCAGGGTGGGGTAGACGGTTATCCTAAGGGACTGTGGATCCCTCGACCCGGGTTCGAATCTCGGCCCTGGCCTTCCTATTTCACTTCCGATTCTTTACGAAGAAAACAGGCAGAAGGCCCCTACTTTAGTGGGGGGATGAATGCCGTCCATCGATAACCTTATTACGCACCGTGGTGTATAAGACTATAATGCGTAAGGCATATCGGTATCGACTCTATCCCTCAAAGTCTCAAGTAACTCTGCTTGAGCAGACGCTTGAGATCTGTCGGTGGGTCTATAACGATACTCTTGCATTGCGAAAGAATGCCTGGGAACAGGAACAGCATTCCATCTCTCTCTACGAGACCAACAAGATCCTGACACAGTGGAAGAAGGAACGGCCCGAACTGAATAGAGTTTATTCTCAGGTTCTCCAGAATGTTCAAATGCGCGTAGACCTTGCCTTCAAATCTTTTTTCCGGCGGGTGAAGGCAGGGGGAAATCCTGGATATCCTCGATTCAAAGGGAAGGGACGATACGATAGTTTCACGTACCCTCAGTCAGGGTTCAAACTCGATGGAGACCACCTTCACCTCTCGAAGATCGGAGACGTGAAGATCATCCTCCACCGTCCGATTGAAGGTAACATTAAGACTCTCACGATCCGACGCACAGCAACCGAGAAGTGGTATGCCTGTTTCTCGGTCGAGTATGATCCAACACCTGCGCCACAGAAAGATACCGTGGTCGGGATCGATGTCGGTCTTGAGTCCTTCGCCACCCTCTCAACCGGGGAGAAGATCGAGAATCCCCGATTCTTCCGTACCGACGAGAAAGCCCTTGCGAAGGCACAGAGGAAACTTTCGAAAGCAGAGAAGGGCACCCCTGAACGGAAGAAGGCTCGGAAGATCGTCGCGCACGTCCATGAACGGATCGCCAACAGACGGCTCGATTTTGCTCACCAAACTTCCCGCCGGATGGTGGACCAATACGGTACGATTGTATTCGAGGATCTGAATATCAAAAATATGCAGAAAAACCATTGTCTGGCGAAAAGCATCGCGGATGTTGCCTGGAACCAGTTCATCACGATCACGGAGAACAAAGCGGAAGAGGCTGGCTCTCGTGTGATCCTGGTGAACCCCAGGAATACGTCGCAGATGTGTTCCCGATGTGGTATGATCGTCAAAAAGACCCTCTCTAATCGAGTCCATACCTGTCCACATTGTGGGCTCGCGATGGACCGCGACCAGAATGCGGCGATCAATATTATGAGATTGGGACTGCAATCTCTGGGCTGAAAAACCCTGGATGCCTCCGATTTCAATCGGGGGAGCAGTCACCGAAGACGACGCCGCACCCATCCGGGAGAATCCCCGGGTTCCGGTCGTCCTCCCTACCGGGTCACGAAGGAGCTCGTGGCGATGCTTGCGCGCCACCACCCGCTCCGGGTGAATACCTACTTCAACCACCCGGCGGAGATCACCGCCTCCTCGACGGAGGCGCTCGCACGGCTCGCCGATGCCGGCATACCGCCCGGCAACCAGAGGCGTCCTGCTCGCGGGGGTGAACGACTGCCCCCGGATCATGAAGACCCTGTGCAGAAACTCGTCAGGAACCGGGTCCGCCCCTGCTACCTCTACCAGTGCGACCTCTCCGAGGGGCTCACCCACTTCCGCACCCCGGTCTCCAGAGGGATCGAGATCATCGAGAACCTCATCGGGGGCACACCAGCGGGTTCGCGGTTCCGACCTACGTCATCGACGCCCCCGAGGGCGGGGGGAGATCCCGGTGATGCCCCGGTACCTCATCTCATGGGCCATGAACAAGGTGGTGTTGTGGAACTTCGAGAGGGTGATCACCACCTACCGGGAACCCGACTCCGACGAGCCAGTCTGGTGCGACCGCAGATGCGCAACCTGCGGCAGTACCTGACTCAAGGGTGCCGACGAGTCCAAAGCAACCGGGATCGTCAAACTCCTCTCCGATGAGGACCCGACGACGGCGCTTGTCCCTGAGCATACGGAGCGATTCGAGCGAAGACATGACCGCTGATACCGTCACGACGATCGGCGGCACCCTCGTCCAGCACGGGCGGTTGAGCGACCGCATCTACATGATGCACCTCGCGCCCGGCGACCTCCCCTTCCCCGACATCCTGGATGACCTGAACCGAGGGCTACTCGAAGATCTTTGCAAAAGTGCCTGCTTCCGCGCTCCCCTTCTTTATCTTGCGGGGGTGAAGGGGGCGGAGCGGGAAGACCCCACCCTTCAGGGTGGGGATGAAAGCAGAGCCGCCCTTCGTCACACGCTTGCCTAAAATTATATCTTGTTGTAAGAACAAACAATCTT
>Ga0208693_1001317_pt1 | contig 17984 bp, 12 predicted proteins | sample AD_UKC071_MetaG_FD_184438 | JGI IMG/M metagenome (GOLD analysis project Ga0208693, IMG submission 184438) | Active sludge microbial communities of municipal wastewater-treating anaerobic digesters from USA - AD_UKC071_MetaG (SPAdes) (version 2) | ecosystem: Engineered > Bioreactor > Anaerobic >... | reverse complement strand
AGATTCCCAGAAGTAATCACTGGAATCTGGAACTCCTCAACAACGGCTAATTCATTCTTTTCTTTGCTCATAATATTCCTCCTTAAATAAATAATTTATAAAGTAGAGCTTCGATTACCCAATCGGCAAGGCTCTTGCCTTGTCTATCTGCATCCCTTTGAGCTAGCTCCATCAGTTTTTCGGGCATCTCCAATAGAACCAGACTCAGACCGGATTTTTCTGAGGGGCAGGGTTCTTTAGGGTACTTCCTGCGCCAGTTAGCCTCGCGCTCAAAGTCCTCTTTAATCTCCCTTATGGTATCTCTCACCGCAGAAGCAAAGATGTTATAGCCAAACTCACTCATTTGACCACTGCCAACTTGCTCCTTCTTTACTTCCTCTAATGCCTTCTCTGATGATTCTTCGACTACTTTCAAAAACTCTCTCATTTCTTTTTCGGTCATATCTCGCCCTCCATTTATTTACTCCGAACGCCAATGTCGGTCTTTTCGTAAATATTCAACTTCGACTCTATTTCTTCTGGCAGGTTATCCTCCTCTATCCGCTCCTTGACCCAAGCTGATAGGGTATTAGCGTTGATTTGCTCCTTAACCATGTAAGCCAGCTCTTCTTGGCTCTTGAACCAGTTGAACACATCCTCCTTTTTTTCGTTTGGGATACTGGCAAACAGCCTAGACTTGAGGTAGAATGTGTATCCGTCCTTATTGAAGCTCTGAACTTCCTCCTGCACCATCATATCGACCATCTGCTTTGTAACTGTTTCGATTTCCTTCTTGCAATCGCTCAGGTTCCTTTCAATAGCTTCCTTGTCATTTCGGAGTTGAAGCAACTTTTCCGACAAGTCAAACAATACGTTCCCCATTAGACTTCCTCCTCGAATAATATCTTCCAGTTGTCAACAATTAACTTAGCTACATCCTCTTTCTTGCTTAGTATTTTGAATATCTTTTCATCTACCGTTCCCTTGGTAATCAGGTATAAATAAGTCACTGTGTTCTTCTGTCCGATTCGATGTAAGCGTGCTTTCGCTTGATCGAGGTTAGCATAGCTGTAATCGAGCGAGTAAAATATTGCTACGTTTGCAGCATGGAGGGTGACTCCTAGCCCCGCCGTTTGAATCTGGGCTATGAAAACCTTGCAGTCGGGGTCTTTTTGGAACTCCTCCACTACCGCCCCTCTTTCGCTTAGGGGTACGGAGCCGTCAATAAACTGGTATCTAGTTCCTCTTGATTCAAGTAAGCCTTTTATGGCTTGAATCTCTGCCAAGAACCTTGCAAAGATAACTACCTTCTGGTCTCCTAAGTCCTCCAGAACCTCCTCTAGTAGGTTCAGTTTGGCATTACTTACTTGAATCGGTTTCTCGCCAGCCTCGGCATAGAAACCACCGCTAAACTGGCTCAAGCGGAGCAACTTAGTCAATACATTCTGGGTCACGATCATCTTGCTATCCGAAATCTCTGCTACACTCGTCTTAACCAACTGCTGATACATTCTCTTAGCCTTGCCCTCAAGTGAGCAATATCGTATCTGATCAACTTCATCTGGTAAGTCCAGAGCCTCAGCTTTAGTGACTCTAAAACCTATCGAATGTACCTTCTTGGTCAACTCTGGCAGGTTTTTATAACCTATTATCTGGTGGTCTTTGTACCCGCCCATGATGGCGTAGCGTGATTTTAGAGCAAAGTAACTAGACCCAAGTATACTGGGGTCAGCGAATTTGAGTTGTGAAAAGAAATCTAGCGGGCCTTGGCTCACAGGGGTTCCCGTAAGGATGAGCCTGTATGGGGTTACTCTGCCTAGTTTGTGGGCAAACTTGCTTTGCTTTGCCCCAGGGGACTTGATTCTCTGGCTCTCGTCAAGGACAACGAGATCTGGTTTCCACTTTAGGAGAGCATCGCCAATTCTCCAAGTGGACTCATAGTTTATTACTGCGACTTGCAGGACGCTGGGGTCGGGTTTCCATGTATTGAGCAGTTCGGTTCTTTTGGCCCCAGTTCCCTCTAAAACACGACATTGATGGGGGAAGTCGGCGAAGGACTCGAACTCATTAGGCCATACTGGAACGACCGAAGATGGGGCTACTACCAGCATCTTGTTTATCACTCCGTCCAGAAACATAGTTCCTGCAATGGCAATAGTGGTGAGAGTCTTGCCAGTACCCTGCTCCATATACAGTCCTGCACCTGCCGACTTAGGGGATGTCCATAAGTTGAAGATTGTCCCAACGGTATTGTATGCAGCGATTTGATGCTGGAAGGGGGTCGCCTTTATAGGCATGGGCTTTAAGGGTTCTTGTTCCTGCCATGGGATGTCCCTTTGGTTTGCGACAGCATTTTCCCATTTTTCCCGTTGTTTAATTAAGTCTATAGCACCTTGACTAACCTCAAGATTCGGAGCTATCTTAAGCAGTCGTTCGTAGCTTTCCCTCGTCGGGGGCAACTCCCAGACCTTCCTCTGGGGATTCCATGATCTGCCCGGAATCTCCTTAATCAGGTCCTTGATCGCCCTTCCATTGACCACTATCAGCTTGTTTTCTAATGTTGATAATTTAATCGGACTGATAACATTACCCTCCTTTCTCTTTTGTGCTATAATAAAGGCGTAGCTAGCCATGCTATATGCCTTGCCCTCACACAAGGGAAAAGCTCTCGTGGATCGAAAACACGGGAGCTTTTTCTTTAGCGGTTTGCTGCCCCCATTTCCTCCTGAAGCATCCTCAGTCCCATTGGATGAACCTCCCCCAAGAAAACATATCTCAGGAAGGGATCCCGAGGAACTTTATACCTGCCTCCGCTTTTTTCACTGGTCTTAGCTACGGGGAACACTTTGGTCTCTCTGGCTTGCTTGAGTATTTTCCGTGCAGTAGGAGCACTAACGCCCAGGATTTCCTGGATATGGCTTACCTCCAAAATGAGGGGATACGCCTTAGAGATGTCGTTTAGGAAAACAGCCTTGTCTATATAGCCAAGGCTAGTGTCCTTTAGCAATTCAATAACCTCTTTTTTATTCAAGTTCAACCCTCCTCTCTGTGCGTTTTTGAATCTACATTTTAACGCTTTTCGCGTATTTGCGGATGTATTAATCGTACTTTTCTTTCGTTTTTTTGTCAATATTTACACTAATTTTTGCTTGTTCAAATTTTCACTTGCCGAAATTTCGGGGTTTTCGTGCGTTGACATTTTTTACCAAAAAAGCAAGTCCGTAAAAGATTGCAAAAGAGCGTAAAGACGCTAAAAACCCTCCCAAATCCCTGTCGTTGTGGGATTTGAGAGGGTTTTACTTACGCTCTTTTTCCTTCCCTTAAACACCATATAACTGACTCTTAATCAGAAGGTTGAAGGTTCGATTCCTTCATGGCCCACCATGAGACCCCAACGGGGATGGGACTTTAAGAAGAATCCCGTGACCATCGCAAAAACCAAAAACCTCGAAAAGGTCACGAAAAGGTCACGAGTAACTTTTTTATTTTCCGGCTGCCTTGCCGTCCGTGTAAGCCTCACCCAGAATGTAGGCTATGACCGGCAGGATGATTGCCCAGTAAGCATCAGCGGGGATGCTTAGTTCGGCTATTTCGTTGATAACAATAAGCAAGATAGATGCCAGTGCCATTAAGAATTTACGGCTTTTCAGTCTTTGTAGAAACGGTCTCATTTCTTCAACACCCCTTCCCGTTCCAGAATAACCAGGGTTTTCAATGTAGACTCCGGCAGGTTGATATTACCTTTGCCATCGCCAGCCAGTGATTTCCTGTCTATTAGTTTCTTCACCAAAGGCTTGCCCCAATCCGGCACATCATTAAGGGTCTTATAGATCATTTCATCACCTCCGTAATACTCAGCCAAAGCATCAGCAATACAATAACCTATATGTTTTAATTCTTCGTCAGTGTCGGCTATCTGTCGGTCTACCGGATTGTCTATGAAACAGGGCTCCACGATAACTGCTGGCATTTTACTGACTCGCAGAATACCAAAATACTCAGCTGTACCAGAACTGTTTGCCTTGCTCTTGTAAACTCTGACCTCTGTCTGGCCAGCCCTTTTAATACCTTCTGCCACGGCATTAGCCAATTCCAACGCTCCAGGCTCCCAAGAATAAATGACTTCGCCACGGTCGCCTCCACCAGCATTAAAATGGAAGGACAAAAGCAGATCAGCACCAAAGTTATTGGCTGCCCTTGCGCTGTCGCCCATCTCCAGGTTGCCCTGTTCAACTTTCACTTCCCAACCATTCTGCTGTATTCGGTTGGCAAAGGCATGGGCTACTTTAATGTTCATTTGATGCTCAACAAAGGAACCGGATACAGCTCCTGGATCCCCGCGTTCACCGTGGCCTATGTCGATATAGACCTTCAATTAATTCACCTCCCCAGCAACGCCAAAATAAAATCTGTCCCCTAGGAACACAAATAAAACAGCCCCAGGAAGGCCCCCATCAGCATGAATATCATGGCCTCCACTGCTCCTCACCACCTCCCTGTGTGATTTTGGTCTTGGTTATGCCGCTTAAGGCCCACAACTCCACGGTAGTAAAGCCAAACCAGGCAGCAACCAAAGTCGTAGGTTCAGAACCTACCCTTAGGAACACAAATAAAACAGCCCCGGTAAACAGTGCGTTAAGCAGTATTACCAGGGCCACAATTTTTTTACTAAACGCGTTCATCTTGCCCTCCATTCTTATAAAACTTTTCGCAGGTGTCGATTCTCTTATGCGCCTGTTTGACCGACTCCTCGCACCGGATCAACCTCTCCCCGGTTTCCTTAACGTCCTGTTTTACCGCACTCAGCTCGGACTTGATCTCAAAGACCCCGTTTGAAATGGTCTCCAGCTTAACGATTACCGTTGTCATTTGCGCGGCTTCTTCCTTGGTATCTCTTTCTTCATTTCTCCTGAGATTTGATATGCCGAAAAAAAGCGCTGCGGCCACCGATACCCCCGAAAACAACAGGGCAAGTTCAATGGTCAATAATATCCCCTCCCCAATTAGTAATCTCCACAAACAAGCAACAGAGCCACCATGCAGTGACCCTGTTGCTTAATGGAGTTATTTATTCGCTGCGTTGTTGGCTCTCGTCTGGGCAATGTACTCCCCAAATTCTTTGTCGAGTAACTTGACCTTCGCTTTTAGTTCGGAGCTAAGACCATTGTTTAGATAATACTGCTCCGTTAAAACTTCAGGCGTAAGCCCTGCTTCGTACATTTTTATGAATACCAGGGTCTCCCTGGCGAGCCTACCTCTCTCCTTCTCTATCTCTTTTATCCAGTAACCTTTTTCTGCTGGGCTTAGATAAGGAGTATCCCTAAATGTTCTAATCAGGGAGTTGGCTGGGCCGAAGGTGTTGCGTATATCCACGCACTCTTTCAAGTACCAGTATAAATTCCAGTCCTTGTCTGGCATGGCTCTGTACGCAGCATCAACCTGCCCGTTTTCAATAAGCCTATCATATCTCTTCTTCTGTTTTTCCAGGGTTTCCCATTTGCGATAGACCTTGTTCATTGATGTTCCATAGTCATCCTTCAGTAAGAACACCCTCAACATTGGGAGCGATTCAGCGTCCATCCCCGTAACTCTGGAAATAGGATCCTCCGTGTAGGGGCGCTCGCCCACCATCTTTTCTCGATAAGTCGGGACATCCACAGGGGCGATGGCGTTTATCAAGTAATTCGCGCCCTCTATCGCCATGTCCGTCAAGTCTAGTGTCAATGTCCCCAGACCGCCGAATGTGGTGTTGATCAAGCTCTGCATCGCTATCGGAGAAGCAATGGTAGCATCCTCAAGTCCTATGGAGCCCATGAGTCTACCCCATCCAATTAACAGATGCGGAGTCTCTGAAGTGTACTGGTACATAGCCAATTCATCCTGTAGCGATGCAGGAACCGAGCTCATCCCATAGAACTGGTTGAATCCCGTGCTGGCTTCACCCATCACGTTTAGAACCTGCGGGAACATACTGCTAGGCATTACACTGTGCATGAAATTGTCCGTTGCCCACTCCTTCATATACTGCGTCGCTGTTGCCGGATCCTTGTCAAAGACGTACTCGAGGAATGTTTCTAAGGTATTAGCGAACAGCATACTGGTGTCAAACGGCTTAGGTATCCGCACTATCGCATCAGTGAATGGAATCGGCACCAACCAGTAGTTGACTCTAATGTAACTATGGGCCTCGTCGATTCTTCTCTTTTGGTCGTCGCTGGCGAGTGCCCTTAGTGCCATAGAGACAAGTGTAATCGGAATATTAGACCACATAGCCCTTATCAAAAATTCCTTCGGGTTCTTTTTGAATTGTCTCCAGAGTTTATACTTGCTCTGGATTGGCGAGTTAAAAAACGGGATTACGGAGTTCACGGGTCTTATCCATGTTCCCGCCATACCGAAGTCCTGCTGGTCCATAGACCTAAATGCAGCCTCCTTGCGACTTGCTCCGGCTTCTCTCGCCTTGACATACTCAGTAAAGCGGGAAATGTTTTCAGCAACGGTCGCCTTTTCTTGCAGCCAACGGATTGGGCTGTAATCCTTCATCGACTTGCGACCAGTGACGTCCCTATAGAAGTCATTGTGCCGAGATACGATGTCATGTAGGAAGTTGCCCATGCCTGCGCTATCTTCCAAGAACTCTTCCCATAACACTTGTAGCCTTGGGTCTTCCTTTGGCGTACCCAGGAACAGCGTCGTTTCGCAAAGGTCCTTGAACGTAACACCCGAATCCGTAGCCTGGTATCCATGGAAGGTATCTTTAAAGGCGTTCTTGATCCAGAACTCGGGAGTAGCAGTTGCACCAGTCCTCAGTATGTCACCGAATCCCTTGGCCAACTTCCATACCCAATTATCATCAAGCTGTCTGCTCATGGTCTGGAGTGCTGCAATAACTTCAGAATGAGCCTCGTAGATTACAATCTTTCCTTTTTCCTTGCCTACTACGAAAGTAGCCCGATCCCTGCTCTTAGAGCGTATCACAGTTCCTGCTTCTAGCGCCTCTAAATCCTCCTCCGTGAGGCCACTTGCAGGAACCTCCCGACCATCCGCCTGGACAACATACATATCTTTCAGTACCGGCACATTGTTGTACTTCTTAACAAAGACACCCTCCATGCCACTAGCAGCAAACCCTTCTATGATTATGTCCATCTTGCGGATGATGCTGTTCATTTCGATAGCCCGTTGGGCTCTGGTATAACTCTCCATGGCGCTAGTCAGCATATCCTGAATAGGTAGTGTACTGCCTTTCCGTCCCATTATCGGCTCCAGGACTCCCTCGAATGACACAGCGTCCTTGATGTCCTTAGCCGGGTCAAAGTCAATGATTTTACTATTTTTTAGGTAACGGAACATTGGCACATAATTCGGATATGCTTCCTTTAGGGTGTTGTAGGTCTTTTCAGTTATGACCTCGCCCTCCAGCATATCGTCGAGAATCTTCTGGTAGAATTTTACTAATTCCCGATGCGCCTGTCTGACCTTTCGCCGTTTGCCCTCTGGCATCTTAGCGAGCTCGGCGTTGACTTCATCCAGTAACTCTTGAATCCTTTCATCAGAGAATCCAGAGGCGTTCTCCCGTTTGTTCTCGGCCTTATCTCTAAAGAACTTGTTCACGTCCATGGCATGAGTAGCTATCGCCAACTTAGCCACAATATGCTCCATTTCGTCGCTGTAATTACCTTCCTCGTCGGTTAGGAGTTCGGCGGTTTTCCTGAAGTCTTTTAGGAGTTTGTGGTAAGTGCGGTTCTCGATACCGCCGTACATTCTGGCTAACTTATAAATACTATCGTCGGCATCTGCTAGCTTGCCACAAGCAAGTTCTTCCATTAACCGCAAGGCCGCCTTATCGTCTATAAAGTTGCGCATGGCCTTGTAGTATGCCATAGACTTATAGTAGCGCCACTTTTCCTTAATGGTTAGAGGCTTTCCGTTAACATCTGCTTGGTACTGAATCGCCCCCATTAAAAAGATATTCATTAGATTGTCCTTGACTAAGAATTTCTCTAAGGGGTTCAACTTCACGTTGTCAACGGACCGCTTGACTTCAATGGCTGCGTCCTGCAATGCCCCTTCGCCTAGGGCAAAGCCAATGCCCTGCGCTCCTTCCCTTACGACCTCCCCAGGAGTAAGAGCTAGTTTCCTTTCCTCTGGGTCGTTGATTTTGGTGTTAAATATTCTGGCTATGGTGTCCAGTATTCGCTCTTGTTTAACGGGCTGAGATCCCTCCGTCTCCGTGCCTGGTTGCTCTGCAACTGTCTCCGCTCCTACTGGCTGAGTTGGTCTGCTCGCCCTTGCTTGTGAGGCGAAGTAGTCTACGAAGAAGTTGATGGAGTTATCCCTGACCTCGGACATGACCTCTAAATGCTCGGCAACATTCCGTTTTTCTTCTCTTAGTCTATTCGTTACCGCATCGTTGCCCGCCGCCTTTGACTCTTTGATTCTATTTTCATAGTAGTAGTCGTTGGCTTCACGCAGTGCCTTGAGGCTCTTTAGACGGTTGGCTTCATCCAACACAGCCTTGTAACGGCTTCTCCAGCTCTCCTGAAACTCCGCAACACCCTCTTCGTCGTAGGTTACGGTGGGAGTTTCTTTTCTTGTCCCTATTCCAGTAAGTTCTCCAGCACTGACAGGGGAGTCATCGAGCGCCATGGCAGCTTTGACTGCGTCAATCTGCCCAGTAGCCCCGAGCATACCTAGCTTCCTGCGAGTGATGTCAAAGCCCCAGTCATCAATAGCATGGTCAGCTTTGACGAATATCACCTTTACATCACTCTTGGTGCTTACTCTCCATGCTCTGCCTATCGCCTGTAGAGTTTCGATTGCACTAAACGGAGGCACGGCGAATATAACGGTTCTGGGTCTGTTCCCATGGGTATCATCCAGGGATATTGACACGCCGCCCTTTTGGATAGTTGCCAAAGCGATCCGAGCCACCCCATTTTGGAACTTGGGAATTTCTGTTTTCATCGGGTCGATATTGCCGTATATTTGAGCAACCTGACTGTAATATGGTGACTTGCCCTGCTTCTCCTGCTTCTCCCTAAAGTAAAGGTCAAACCTCTTCTTTAGTTCGGTAAGCGTCCCTGGGCCGTCGGGGATCTCTCCCTTCTTGAGTAGTTCCTCCTGTAGTAATCGATCTAATAGGGCATGCTTTTCGCTTTTTGAGAGATCTCTTCTCCTCTTTTTATTCGCCTCCTTCCTTACTTTTTCCTGGAACCAGTAGCTGTCATAAAGTCCCTTCTTAACCTGTTCAATAAGTGTGGTTGGATTAACTAGACTAGCAAATACGATTACATGCCTACCGTCCTCAACTTCCTTGATTGCCAATTTTTCGATCTGCTCTATCTTTTGGGTTTCCAAGTATCTCCTTTGAGCCCTCCATACCCTTGATTTAGAGAGCGGATTTTGTGAGCCCTGTTCAACGATTTCAACGATCTTGTCAAGGGCGTTTCTTATTGTGGCCCCTACTTTATACTCATGTACCTCGACGCTCACTCCGTCAAGAGCTAGTTCTCTTTTCAGAAATAGCCCTGCGTCGGTGAGTTCGTGGAAGAGTAAGTCCATTTGGTTGGTAGTGTAATTTGTATCGCGTGAAAGCCATCTTCCTGGGGCGGACGATTCTTTGTTCTCCACGAAATAGTACCCCATTTTTTGCATGAACCCTTCTATGCCCCCGTACTCCTTGTCTAAGAATCCGAACTTCTCTAGGTACAATAAGTGCTCGCCTTTCTCTGCTACGGTAGCTGTGACAAACATTACTTTTTCCGCAGCCAAGCTGAGGTCAACGCCCTCTAAAGACTTGCTCACCATGTCACCTTGGTAGGCATTTTTTAAGTTGTGAGCCTCGTCAAATATGACAACATCGGGAATCCTCCCGAGCTTCTGTACGATCGGCTCGTCACCTAGGGATAGATAGTTATAGGTAATCGCATTGATAGAACCCTTGCGCATTTTTTCTCGTTGGTCCTCATTTTTGGTAGCCGCTAGAAACTTAAACTTCGCTCTGGGGATTCCCAGTAAGTCCGCATCTCTGAGGAAAGCCTCTTTAAAACTCTTTGCGTCGTGGAGGACAAGTAAGACATCCTTACCGCTACGAGAGTAATGTTCTGCGACGGCCAGCATCTGAGCGGTCTTGCCCGCGCCAGTTCCATCTGCCAAGATAAATGCTCCGTGGGTGTCGAGTCCTTGGATTGCAAGTGCCACTCCATCCTTCTGGTGTTCTTCTAAAACATCCCAAGCTTTCTTTCCAATATTGATTTTTGGGTTCTTATTTGCTTTAACTCCCTTCGTAACAAATAACTCTTTGGAGCTCTTTCCAGATCCCGTTTTATACTTTGTTCCTGTAAGTCTAGTAACATCAGTTCTTCGTGGAAGTCTGGTAAGGTAGCCCCTATCATCTGTTTCTCCCGTTTGGTTCTGAGCCTCTTGGACATATTCGTCACCTCCGAACTTTTCCATCAACCTGGGCACTGGTGAATTATTGGCATCAGCAGTGACCCATTCGTAACAGCGCTCTACTTCATTGTATACCCAGTTCATCTTGTAGAGATACTCACCGTAGGTAGCGATATTGCCGCTGATCTTCCAGACATACTTGTATACTTGTTCCCCAGTCATGGGTTCGCGGCGCTTCTCGATGCCCATGTGCAGGTTTAGCCCCAGTCTCTTTAGAACCCTAACCGGAACAGAGTCCTCTAAAGAAGTCGGAGACATAACTTCGTTGTATCCAACGAATACTTTATTGAGCGTTGCGAGCTGTTTGTCAGTTAATTCTTTCCCACTGGCTAATATCTCGTTGATCTTATCGAATTGCTTCTTGACTTTGTCCATCTCTTTTGCGCGAAGCATCTTCTTGGCTTGCCCCCGAGCTAATAAGTCCTTGGTTTTCTCAGATATTTCTTTTAACTCTGGGCTTGCTTTCTGCTGTTTTGCTTCCTTAAATCTAGTGGCCTTACCTTCCTCGGCATTGTGTAGTTTTATTACTAATTTTCTGATTGCGTCTGGGTTATCCTTGACCCTCTCAAGATCTTTTAATGCCTCTGGGTGCGTCTTACTCAGAACCTGTTTGGCTCGTTCGTAATAGTTGATTCCTCCACGCTGCATACTCTGGAACTCTACGCCGGTATCAGAGCCGGTGTCCGGGTTAGAATCAAACAAGTCGAGAAGATCTTTAAGTTCTTGGGCTCTTAACTGAGCGAGTTCTTCCTCTGAAACAAGGTCTGCATTACTTAGGGTCAATTCCAGGTCGCTTAGAATATCGTCTAACTCCGAGGACTCTTCGACTTTCTTCTTCGTAGTAACCTTGGGAGCTTTCTCCTGCTTGGTCACTTTTGGCGTCTGGGGTGCTTGCTCCTTGATTACCTTGCCCTGTTTTGGGAACTTCTTGGGCGGAGTTTTGGTCAATAGCCGCTCATTTAGTTCCTCAGATATAACTTCTAACCGTTTGATGCTATCTGAGCGCTCCTCATTGTATTCCTCTACCGCATATACATCTGGCAGACCCCATTCTTCTGCCTCGGCGGGGTCAATCTCTTCCGAGTCATAGGCAAGTCGAAGTGCTTTCCTAATGTAACCCAAAGCCTCTTCAGTCGTAGCCTCGTCGCCATCTTTAGCATATCTTTCTACTTCACTTGCCCAAGCCACGATGTTATCCCAGTAGTGAAGTCCATTGGCATCTGGGTCAAAAGCCTTGGTCATGCTGACCTCGAAGTCTGGTGTTTCGGCTTCTGTTTCGGCTTCTGCCTCCGCCTCTACTTCGGCCTCTACTTCGGCCTCAGGGAGTTCTGTTTCTACTGCTACTTCTGGTTCTACCACTTCTGGCTCTGTCTCTGCTATTTCCGGCTCAGTAGCGACGGCGGTTTCCTGTACCTCTGGTTCGGGAGCGGCCTGTACAACATCTACAACCGGAGCTTCCCCTTGTACTGGCGCTTCCTCGGCCACCTGTGCAATCGGAGTCAGGTGCTTCTTGGCTATCCAATACGGCTTCCCGCCCTTTTCGCCCTCGGCAACATCTATCCTTCTAACCCTTACAGTTGATTCCTTCTCCTCCAGAATCACCACTTCTTTGCCCTGCGGATTGAGAGCAATATTTCCAGGGGCAAAGGCTTTGACCTCTTCGGCTGCCCGTTCAATCGGAGTCAAGTGCCTCTTGGCTATCCAATACGGCTTCCCGCCCTTTTCGCCCTCGGCAACATCTGTCCTTCTAACCCTTACAGTTGATTCCTTCTCCTCCAGAATCACCACTTCTTTGCCATGCGGGGTGAGAGCAATATTTCCAGGGGCAAAGGCTTTGGCCTCTTCGGCTGCCCTGTATTTCTCTTCAGCTTCTTCCCTTGCAATCTTGCTTAACTTTTTGTCAGTCTCGCCCTTCTGTCGAACTGGCTCGACCTCGCCGTATTCGGCAATAATGTCACCCGGAGTCGCCTCACCTGCGTTAACTCGCCGAGCAATCTCTAAGGCAGCAGCTCTGCCCGACGTCCCCGGCTCCGGAGCTCTCCATATCGGCTGGTCGGTGTCCTTGTCGTACACAAAGAAAACCTGTTTCTGAGATTTTTTCCCAGAGGATCCCTCGATTAAAATCGAGTGAGTGCGAACCACCGCTCTGTTTTGCCTGTGCTGAGAATACTGCTGTCCCACCTTTTCAGCCATCTGTAACAATGCGTCTGCTTCCGCAAATACTTGTTTAACATCGTGCTCAGGCGCAACATCAGTGAATAACGACTTGATGTGCTCAACTATTTTCTTTAGATAGTTGTAGAGCTGTTCAAAAGCACGGGGCGACTCCTTGTGTAAGTTGATCCAGAATTGCTCTGAGTTTATGGCCTGTCCCATTATATCTCCGGCCATCTCTACGAACTCTTGGCTTATATCGGCTCCCGCATCAAGCATATCGAATAAGGCTTTGACATACTCCTTGTCCTTGATGCCTGCGTTTTCTACTGCCGTTAGGTATTCTCTAAAAACGCTCTTGTCAAAACCTTCGTCTGCAATCATAGCATGGATCAATTCGTGACCGATTACCGCCATTACGGGGTTCTCGCTGTTTACATTAACGAAGATTGTGCCAGTTTCCTTATTGAACGCTCCCTTGGGACCGCCGTATTGATCAATAACGGGACTTGCTTCAAAGAAAACTACCTTGTGGCCGAACGCCTTTTGAACCAGTTCCTGTATCTTTGCTTGTTTTTCATCGGGTTCAACCGCATAGGCGTATGCCTCGGTGAGCTCGGACAGGTTTCTTTGCAGGACAGGGTGCTTATTGACGAAGTCCTTAATGACATTTTCCGTCTCTTGCTGCACGGCCTTCTGTTCTTCGGTTTGCTTTTTGAGAGCTCGGTTGTACTTAATTACGAAAGGAGTATGGATCTTTAACCTGCCGACATACTCCTTGACTTGCTGGGCTTCCCTTTCACTCTGAGCATTCATTAACTCGACCTCTGACTGTCGAGCGAAGAAGTCGGGCTGTGCTTGCTTGACGACATTAACATATTCGTTGCCAAGTTGGTCGATGAGACTGCGATCGACATTGCCGTTGTCATAGAGAGCATCAAAGATGTCTAGTCCAGCGTTTAGATCTCCGCCCGTGGAGCTATAGACTAAGAACGCCAGACCTCCTAAAGCAGATTCGTCTGCTCTGGCAAGGGAAGCCTCTATATACTTCACCTTGTCGGCAAACTCCAGAGAACCGAAGATTCTAGACAAGATGTCCATTAACTCCTCGTTGCGTTGCCGCCAGAAGCTGCCATCTTGCAGCCCAAGGGAATCAAATATCTTACTACCTTCTGGTGTAAACAGAAACTTGGACATTACGGAGTCATAAACAAAACTTCCATCGGCATCTCCGGTTTCCTGCATGGTGTTAACTATGGTATCCAGTAACATAGCACGCTGTTCTTGGGGCAGTTTATTGAGGACTGCGCCATAAACCGCAAAGCGGTTGAACATTTTCTCGCTCTGGCCTTGATATTCGCTCAGGGTTTCGACGTATGCTCTGAAAATAATGCGCTGGGCTTCCTTGTCCTGGGCCATTAGGTCGTCAAAAGCAGAATACACCGCCTCGTCCTCTGTCATTCCGGCATCCATATTAGCCATTATCTTATTGTTCAGAATGGTTACCCTATCCTCAGAGAGTCCCTCTCTGATTTTGGTAAGGTAGTTTTCCTCTAAAATAGGGTCAACATCACTCACTTTAGGAAACCTTGCGGACTGAACGCTCTCCTGAACCTCGCCACCGCCCACAGGAGTATCGAGGTCATCTCCAGAGTATCCAATATCAACTTTGACTTTAGAAGGATCAACTTTGACTTTAGAAGGATCGACTCCTGACCTCCTGAGCGATTGAGCCACCATCCCTCCTCCGGCAAAAGTCGCACCAAATACACGGCCAGCCCAATGCGCCTCTTTCGCCTCTGGGGAAAAGAGATCCACTTCCTGCCCAGTTGCCCATTGGCTAATTCCGGTTTGCAGTCGCTCTGAAATACCCTCTATCTCACCAGTTGCAAGTATTTTGCCGCCCGCTTTAACGAAATCACCAGCCTTACCTGCCCTGGCTATAGTGTTTTCAGCAAGTCTAATTACCTTCCCGGCTTTAGATGCCTTAGCTAGCGCACTCCATTGAGGTCCAAAGAAAACCAGACCCATTTCAGCGGCGTTAGCAGCTCCCAAGAGGGCCATGTTAGCCCTTGTCGTTTTATAAAAGGCTTCTCTTCCAAGCCTATGGGCTTCCTGTACGGTCTTACCTTCCTCTAGACTCCTATGGAAAACCTCCTGGTAGGAACTAGAACCCTCGTCCTTCGACTCCATCGTGGTTGCCTTGGCTATAGAAGCCGCTATCAATCCCCCGCCAACGGCCCAGCCAATAGGTCCACCAAATGCTATCAACCCCGCCCCTACGACACCAGCGCCGATCGTCATGATAAGAGATTCGTCCATCATCGGAATAGAGAAAAGCAGGGTCTTGTAAAACTCCCTGCTCGTAAGCCTGTCTCCTAGATTTTTGTATTGAACATCGGTCTTTGGAAGCCCCTTTTCATACCTCGATAGCTCGCGGGTGAGCTCTTTTAGTTCCTCCTCTTTCCAGTACGGGTCATTCCTCTCGACTCTCTGGGTATAGATATTAGTTATGTCTTCCTGAATAGCTCCTGCTTTATATGCTTGAAGGAATTCAGGGGCATTGGACTTGGGCTTGATGGTCATGGCTTCAACGGCAGCCTGCTTCCTGGAAGTAGGCGTTCCCGCCATGCCAGAGGCTATGCGCTCTTTGAGTGCCTCGGTATTTCGCCTTTCCTCCTCATATATCTTTTGCCAAGTTCGTTCTTGAAAACTACGATGCAATGAGTTTCACCCCTCTCACTTAATAAATGCCATTGTTCTATTTTTTGTCTCTATCTTTACCAACCATACTCAATTTTGTCTTTTCTATCTTTACCAAACTCAATGCCGGCGGGAACAAAGTTGCCATATACGTCAATCGTAAGCGGGGGTGTATATCTATCCTTATCTATATATAGGTCATAGAACCATCTGTTTTTCCGCCCGCCTCTGGTATCGAAGTAGTTTCCTCCGGCATCCATAGCTGCCCTAATTTTAGGATCCGTTTTGCTCAATTCACCGGCCTGTCGCAATATTGCATCCAGTATCTCCTCCCCAGAAGTGGCAGAACCTGGAGATAAACTAAAATAGGCAATCGTGTCGTCTATAGCCCGTTGAAAAGGAACATCGCTCTTGCCGATGTAATGTTTCATTCGAGCCTGAAGATACCGAAGGACGGTGTTACTCCTCTCAGTAGAGCGTTCCTTTTCGGAGTACTCCTTGAAGTCGTAATCGCCTCCGCCTCCGCCTCCGCTTACCGCATCAGCGGCCAATTTGGCATTAAACTGTCTTACGCCTTCAGCGAAATTCCTGCGGTCTCTATACTTATCTTCTGCGAAGTCTTGGTCATACCGCCTGATGTCTTCAAGGAACTTACGCTGTTCTAAGGTCGGAGTGCCAGGGGCAAACCCACTGGAGTAGTTCTGTCTGACCGACCTTATGGTATTTAGATGTTGTTGAAAAGTAGCTGGATCAAAAGGCATTTATCTCAACCCCCCCCTATCTATATGGAGTGCGACCCATCATCGCGGCCCAGTCCAGGTCTGACCTTGCTTTCTCATCTACGGTTTGCATGGAGTAAGGCAGCATGGTCTTTAAGTAGTCGAGTTCTAGTTCCTTCTTGCCTAGCATAGAGTCCAGGGCCAACTTCTTCCTTGATATGTCGGCGTCTACCGTAGTAGAGTATGCCTTTATTAACCCATCTAATTGACCGAGCCATGCCGAAACCTCGGTCGCATACCTCCTGTCAGCAGACTCTAGCTCTGCCAGACTTGCCTGTAACTTCTGTTGTTCTCCTTTCAAGAACTGGTCCATAATGTGCAGGGCTATCTCTGCCCTAGCATTTTCCTGCTGTAAATACAGCTCCTGTTCATAGCGGCTCAGTTTCTCAAAGTTAGTTGAAGATAACTTACCCCTCTGTTCTTCAAGGGCCAACAATGCTCCGTCTATCTGCTCTAAAGCAAGGTTATGTTCCAACATTAGATTCTCGATGGCGGACTGCCTACTTATCTCTAACTGAGTTAACTGCTGTGCTACTGCCTCGTTGATATTTGCAGAGTGATACTCCGCCAGTCCGGAGCGCATAGATGCTCCCCTTGCCGCTAAGTCCTGAGCTTGTTGCTTAGACATCTTATTGGCCAGTTGGCTAGCAACTTGGTCTTTGCCGGCGTACATCCGCTCAATCTGCTTCATCATATTGTGGTATCGTAGATTCTGCTTCTGCTCCTGCCGTTCCAAGGCCTCCTTCTGCGGATTAATCTCTAGATCTGCCATGGTCTGGGCCGTACCCTTCAGCGACTCTTCGTCCCGCATTTGATAACTGCCCCCAACTTGCCCCAGAGCATCTTGGTAGGTTATGCTTTGGGGTTTATAAACCTCGGCGTTGGGCTTGCTGTGGACGGGCTTGTTGCTGATTATATTGGCTATCTGACTCTGGAGTTGCTTTTCGTAGTTTGATCTGCCAGTCCCCAGGGAGGAGATAGGCTTATACGAAGCCCCTCCGACGGTAGTCCGATTTGTATTCTGTTTGTTACTGTTTAGACTGTAAGTAGGGGTCGAGCTCTTGGAGGCCGGCACTTCTGTAGTCCATTCTCCGGTTGCGTTATTGAGTGTCCATTTAACCCCAGTAGGATTAGGGTTCGACTTTGGGTCACCCAGCAACGACGCTGCTATGGGGTCTTTGGCACCGCCGTATGGTTGCCATTTTATTGTTGCCAAGGCATCTCCCTCCTTTTAGGAAATAGTCTCCTCAAGTCCATACGCTATGACCTGTATGGCGCCTGCTGTTTCCTGAGAAGCCACGATTTTTTGCCCGTTCTGTATAATAAACGGACCCAGTATCTTGGTATCGGATGCGCCGATGGTATGCTCCTTGAGAAGCGTTATAGTATCTGTTGCATTAATGTAATGCTTCAATGTGACCTTTTTAGCCGCTGATTCGTTGTTACATAGCCATATAGACCTGCATAACCAAGTTTTGCCTGCCCCTGGGCCGGAAGTAAGGTCTCCTTCTGTCGTGCCCGGTGTTCCGTAAAACAACACCTTAGCTTGCATATTTACCCCTCCTTAACTTAAAAAGCCAATCAATTTAATATCGCGGTCGCTTAACTTGCCAGTATATCCACGCAAATCATCTTCCTCTACAACACCAAACCACAACTGTTTAAGTAATCTGGCTCTTGTAATATGAATCTTCTCGAGCGTGACCGACTCGATCATGCTGGCGCTGTCGATGAAGACTTCTCCGCGTTCAGTCGCATAGGTTTCTTTACTGACTTCATACGGATAATTGCCGTAAGGTTTTTCGGGATACATCGCTTCCCCCAGAGCATTGGTTTGCTGCGCGATTCCGTCGTAAACAATTGTTGCGCCCTGCACCGGCCCCTCGCTGTCACTGACATTGAACACCGTTGTCC
>Ga0208693_1001315_pt1 | contig 17992 bp, 13 predicted proteins | sample AD_UKC071_MetaG_FD_184438 | JGI IMG/M metagenome (GOLD analysis project Ga0208693, IMG submission 184438) | Active sludge microbial communities of municipal wastewater-treating anaerobic digesters from USA - AD_UKC071_MetaG (SPAdes) (version 2) | ecosystem: Engineered > Bioreactor > Anaerobic >... | reverse complement strand
TACAACCCGGCCGACGAGTTCGACGTCGGGCTCGATCTCATCCTGGACGCCCTCGAACCGTTGCGCACGTCCGCGTAGCTGCGTTGGTGGCGCCGGATCACGGCGAACCGTCCTGATGACCGCGCGAGTCGACGCGGGCACGTGGGCCGAACAGCAGCCAGCCTTCGACGAGCTGGCCCACGGCGTACAGGACGAACGCAGGCGCCACCACCACCAGTGCTACCACGATCGGGAGGGTCAGCCAGAACCCCACCTGTCGGACGCGTCGGGGCACCGCCCAGACGGCGACGGCCACGCGATAGGTCGCCAGGAGGCCGCCGAGGACCAGGACGATGAGCACCTCACGCTGGCCCAGCCGTCCGTCCTGGACGCCGACCGTCAGGCCCACGCCGAGCGCGAGCAGCACGAGCGGAAAGATCCGCAGGGCGCGATCGAGCCCCGCTTGGGGTCCGGGACGCGCGTCCCCCGGCTTGGCTGTTGGTTCTGTCATCGGGACGCCTCCGTCAGTTCGGTCGGCACGCTCGAGCCGGCAGGTGGGGTTCGGTACGGGTAGGTCCGTCCGTTGAGCCAGCGTCCGATCGGCGTGGAGCGGACCAGCAGGTGGTAGGTCGACAGCGTGGCGACCATCGTCCCGGCGAGGACGAGCAAGACCTTCACCGGCCACGGCCACGCCAGGTCGGCGACCGCGAACTGCAGCAGGCACACCCAGCCCAGGTGGGTCAGGTAGACCCAGTAGGACGCCTCCGCGAGATACCGCACGCCCGTCCGCGGCGCCCGCAGCCAGGTGGCGGCGAACCCGACCAGGCCGTAGACCCACAGCCAGGTCGCCAACGGGTAGGCGACGAGCGTGGTGAGCAGCCCCAGGAGCGAAGACTGTCCGGGGGCGGGTACCCCGATGATCAGGCACATGCCCGTCAGCACGATTGCCCCGGCCAGATGCAGCTGCCAGCCCCGCCGGAGCCGGTCGAGCGCGTCCGCCGCCCCGGCCCAGCACCACCCCACACCGAACGCGCCGCCGAAGGCGAGCGTGGCAGGGAGTTCAGGCCGGAGGGTGGCCGGCCCGACGATGCCGCTGGGCTGCAACCACAGGGCCGCGACCAGGGGAATCGCCGCCCACAGCGGGGCCGCCGGCCCGGTGAGGGCTCGCGCGAGGGCGTCCGAAACTCGCTCGCGCTGCTCGGCCGAGGTGACCTTGAGCAGGAGCCAGCTGGCCAGCAACAACAGGACGTAGAGCTGCGTGAGCGACCACAAGAACCACAGGTGAGCCGGCGTGGCGATGGCCAGCGGGTCGTCGGACGGCGGGGTGGTCGGCACGTCGGGGTGGGTGATCGCGAACGCGATCGCCACGACGATGACCGGCAGCACGGCCACCGGCCAGAGCGCCACCAGCGGGGCCAGGATGCGCTTGGCGCGATCCGCCGCGAACCGACGGGGGCCCCGGCGCGCCAGCGAGCCGCGCGCAAAGTAGCCGGCCAGGGCGAAGAACAGTGGCATCCGGAACACATGGATCCCGTTGATGATCGCGTCGGCCACCGGCACGCGGGAGTCGTCCGTCACGACCCACCCGATCGTGCCGACGCTCATCAGGGAGTGCAGAACGACGCCCAGAAACAGAGCCCCGGCGCGTAAGGCGTCCAGACTCGCGATTCGTTCGGACGCCGCGGCAGTCGCCGACCGTCGAACCTCCGTCATCGGACGCCTTGGGCAACGCGGACGCCGTCGGTCACGTCGGTTGAGGGTCGGGTTGCTGATCGCCACGCCGACCAGCCGATGCCGAGGAACGCGATCCCGGTCGGGATCGCCAGGACGCGGGCGAAGAACTCGGGCAGCACCGCCAGGGCCACCGTGCTCGTGGTCGCGACCGCCAGCAGCGCACCGGCCCAGCGGGCCACCACGCCTGCCCGGAACAGCGCGATGCCGAACAGCAGGCCACCCACCAGGTAGCCGATGCCCGACAGCGTGAGCAGCACCTGGATCCCGCCGATGTCGGTCGCGGCTTGCCCGCCCTTGGCAGCCGCCAGGACGCTCCGCACGTAGTCAGGTGAGGTTGCGGCGATGGCGGGCAGCACGAGCGCCGCGATCGTCTGGACGCACAGCATGGCCAGATAGCCGGCCCCGAACAGGGCCGCGCTGAGGCGTCCGAAGAGGCCGAACCGGCGTCCGTGCCAGACCGTCAGGGTCGTGATGCCGGTCAGGGCGAGGCCGGCCATGACGATCTTGGCGGACTCGCGCAGGACGAACTCGCGAGTGCCGACGAGCTCGAGCGTCAAGGGCGGATGGTTGATCTGGACGGCGATGAACACGGCACCGGCGGCCGCCAGGGTGGCGCCGGCGAGGCGTCCGAGTCGGAACGGGTGAGAACTCATGAGGATGACTCCCGGGTCAGGAAAGCCCCAGACGTTCCGGGGCACCTGATCGACGCTAGGTGCCGCCCTAGGGGGCTGACATCACATGATGATGTGAACCGCGCTGTGAGCCGGACGCCTCTACAGCGGCCCGCCCTCGCGCGCCCTGGTGACGGCGGCCCGGCGGGTGCGGACGTCCAGCTTGGTGAAGATGCTCTTGGAATGGCTGCGCAGGGTGTTGATGGAGACGAACAGGCGCGCCGCGATCTCGGGGCCGCTCAGGTCGGACGCCAGCAGGCGTAGCACCTCCAGTTCGCGCTCGCTGAGTGCCCCGCCGGGGCCCGCGATGGGGAGAGGTTGGTGCCGTGGATCGGTCTGGAGCAACGTCCGTGCCGCGAGGGCGGTGGGCGTGTGACCGGTAGACGCCAGTCGTCCCAGCAGGGGCTGCAGCGGCGTCCCCTCGTCGAGGAAGAGGCGGCCGTAGCCCGCCGGGACGCCCAGGCCGACGGCGTCCGCAAGGGCATCAGTGGCCTCCGTGAACTTGCCAAGCGCCTGGAGCACGAGCGCCTGGACCATCCGCGCCTCGATCAGACTGCCCTGGCGTCCGGCTCGGATGGCCGCCTCGATGATGCCGGCGATCTGAACCAGGACCTTCGCCACGGCGGCGTCGTCGGCCAGCCCGACCCGACGCTCGGCCGCCACCAGACGTGCATGGGTGAGCACCTCGTCCTCGCGGAGGAAGGCCGCCGGATCGGCGTCCGGGACGCCGTTCCGACGGGCCCAAGCGCGGGCGTCCGAGAGGTTGCCGGACCAGACCATGACGCGCGCCCGCGCCGCGTGCAGCGGGCGGGTGTCGGGGAAGAAGCCGGGTCGGTAGCGGCGCTCGGCCTCGTCCAGGTCGCGCAAGGCGGCGTCGTGTTGGCCGAGAGCGACCTGGACGCCGGCGCGCACGGCGAACCAGCGGAAGCGGTTCTCCGGCAGCGACGCGGCCTCGCCCAGCTGGGCGGCCTGCTCGAGGTGGGACGCCGCCGCGTCCAGAGCGTTCCGCTGCCGCAGCACGTCGGCGAGCCCGACGTGCAGGTCGGCGAGGACGGCCGTGGCGGTCGAGGGGGTGCTGGTCGCGCGCTCGAGGGCCGCCCGGTAGAGGCGCTCGGCGTCGGCGGGGCGGCCGTCCGCGAGGGCCATCGCGCCCAGCACGACGGTCGCGCCGGCGGCGTCCGTGTGGTTGCCCGCCGCGGCCAGGTGGTCGACGGCTCCGGTGAAGACGTCGATGCCCTCGGTCAAGGCGCCGGCGGCCCAGTGCGCGAGCCCCAGGAAGCCCGCGGCCGCGCCGCGGACGAAGTGGTCCGCGGGGGCGGCGGTGGCCAGGGCGCGCTTGGCGTGGGCGACGGTTGCGGGCAGGTCGCCGGACGCCTGGGCGAGGGAGGCGCGGAAGAGTTGAACGTTGGCGGGCACGGCGCGGAGGGCATCGTCCCTGGTGGCGGCCAGGTTCGCCGGGATCTGCTGGCTGAGGGCTGGGGCGTCCGCGGGGGCCTCGGCCAGGTCGAGCCAGGCCTGGGCAGCGGCCAGGTCGCCCTCGGAAATCTTCGCCGCCGCGGCCGTCATAGCGAGCAGCGGACGCCGTCGCACCTCGGCGTCCGGAAGCTCGGCGAGCCAGGCGATGAGCCGCCGATCGCGTCGCTCGCGGCGGAGGATCGGCGCGGCGCACTCCATCAGGTCGGCGAACCAGGGGCCGTCTTCGGCGGACGCCGCGTGCTGCAGGGCATCGTCCAGCTGGCCGTGGGCGGCGAACCAGGCGCTCGCGACGCGGTGGAGCTGCGGGGCGGCGTCCGGGAGTTCGAGGGCGAGGCGTCCGCGGAGGGCGTCGGCGAACAGGGGGTGGTAGCGGTACCAGCCTTCGTCATCGCTGGCGCTGAGGAACACGTTGGCCCGCTCCAGGCGGTCGAGGCGGCGCTGGCCGTGGGGCAGGCCGGTCACTGCGTCGGCGAGGGCGCCGGTGAGGCGATCCAGCACGGACGTGGCGAGCAGGAAGGCGCGGTCGTCCGGGGGTTGGGCGTCCAGGACCTCCTCGACGAGGTAGTCCAGGACGAAGCGGTGCGTGCCGCTGAAGGCGCGCACGAAGGCGTCCAGGCTCTCGGGGCCGTCGTGCGCGCGGGCCAAGGCGGACACCCCGGCCAGTTGCAGGCCGACCGCCCAGCCCTCGGTCTTGGCGACGAGCGCCTCGACGTGGGCGGGCGGCAGGTCGAGGCCGAGGACGGTCCGGAGGAACTCGTCGGCCTCCGCGGCGGTGAACCGCAGCTCGGGGCCCCTGACCTCGACCAACTCGCCGCGCGCCCGGAGACGCGCGAGGGGGAGATCCGGGTCGGCGCGGCTGGTGGCCGCGACGACGACGCCGGGCGGCAGGTTGTCGAGCAGCAACTCGAGGACGCCGATGGCTGCGGGATTGTCTGCGGTGCGGTGCAGGTCATCGAGGGCCAGGACCGTGAGGCCGTCCGCGTTGTCGAGATCGTCGAGGAGGGAGACCACGACATCGTCCGGGTTGGCGCGTCCGGTGGCCAGCAGGGCTTGGGCCCCGATGCCGATCTCGGGCTCGACGGCGTGGAGCGAGTCGACGATGTCGGCGACGAACTGGACGCCGTCGGCGTCCGACTGATCGAGTCCGACCCAGGCGAGACGGAGGCGCTGGCGTCCGGAGGGTGGGGACGGCTCGGAGGGATTGGTGAACGCGGCGAGCTCGGCGAGCCACTGCCGCAGCAGCGTGGTCTTGCCCGACCCCGGCGCGGCGGACAGCAGGACGAGCCGCGGACGATTGCTGGCCCGGAGCGGGTTGGCAAGTCGGGGGCGTGGCAGCAGCGTCCGGCGCGGATCCGGGACACGCAATCTGGCGCGAACTGACACGACGCCACCGTAGCGGCGGTGCGCCTGGGGCCCTCAAGCGGGCCGGGTTGAGAACGTTTCGGAACGTGACCGCGTTGTTCACGTGCCACGCGCGGTGCGCATCGTCGGCTTCGAGAACGTCCGCGCGAGTGATGGGTGGGAAGCACGCTCGACGACGGTCACCCAGGACCTTCAAGTGAAACAGGTCTCGGCGGCGGTCAGACACGATGGGCCGTGCGCTGGAAGCCAGCACTCAACGCGTTCGCGATCACCTTCGCCGACCGCACGCCAACCACTATCGAACACAAGTAGCAATCACATGCCACCGCTAGCCGTGCAGTCCCTAGGGCAGGCGCACACCGGCTCGCGGTCGGGGGGCCTGAAGAAGCGCCATACTGGCAACGAGAGAGACGGATCCATCCAGCGGGCGGCCCTGCCTTTCCTCACGTTGACGCGGACGATCCCTTGGATCGACTACTTCGCCGGCTCGCGGCCCGCTCCTTCTGCACGAGTGGGTCTGGGATGGGAGCCGCTGCCACCAGGCGCTGAGTGTAGGGCTCGGCAGGGTGACGCAGGACCTGGCCTGTTGCGCCCATCTCCACGATGTGCCCTTGCTGGAGGACCACGACGCTATCGGCGAGGTTGTCCACGACGGCGAGGTCATGAGTGATGAAGATGCATGAGAAGTGCATGCGCTCCTGGAGCTCGCGAAGGAGTTCGAGTACGGAGGCCTGCACAGAAACGTCGAGGGCACTGGTCGGCTCGTCCGCGACGAGGATCTCAGGCTCGACGGCGATGGCGCGTGCGATCCCGATCCTTTGACGCTGCCCCCCTGACAGTTCGTGGGGGTACCGATCAATCCAACTTGCGGGTAGGGACACCTGCTCGAGAAGCGATCCCGCACGCCGACGACTTTCGGTGTGTCCGCGAAGCGCCCCCCGCCTCACGAGCGGTTCCACAACCGTCTTCCCGATCGGGCTGCGGGGGTTCAGGGACGAGGCCGGATCCTGGAAGACGATGCTCACATTCCTGCGCGCAGCTCTCCTCTGGCGCGGGCGGAGGCTCGTCAGGTCGGATCCGTTGATGACCAAGCCGCCAGATGTGGGCTCCACCAAGCCGACGATGACACGCCCGATGGTGCTCTTGCCCGATCCCGATTCGCCTACCAGCCCGACGGTGGTTCCGCGAGCGAGTCGAAGGTCCACTGAATCCACTGCCATGACCGGAGGTCGACGGAAGCCGCCGGGGTAACGGACGGACAGCGAGCGGAGTTCTAGGACGACGTCGTCTGCCGCCTCCTCCCGCGATGGCTCGTCCGCGCTCGGCCCGGACACGTGCAGTTCGGGCACAGCTGCGAGGAGATCGCGTGTGTACGGCTGATCGGGGCTGCGGAACAGCGTGAATACGTCGGATTGCTCGACGACGCGGCCGTCCTTCATGACGCAGACGCTGTCGGCAACTTCGGCGACCACCCCCATGTCATGGGTGATGAAGAGCATCGCCATCCCCAGCTGGTCCTGGAGCGACCGGAGCAGCGCAAGAATGTCGGCCTGAACGGTGACGTCCAGGGCTGTCGTTGGCTCGTCGGCGATGAGCAGCCCTGGGTTCCCGGAGATGGCCAGCGCGATCATGCACCGCTGTCGTTGACCTCCCGACAGCTGATGAGGATAGAAGCCCAGACGTTTCTCCGGATCCGGCATTCCGACCAGTTGCAGCAGTTCGACCGAGCGAAGCCGGATCTGGGTCTCGGCGTGCATGCCGTGCGCCCTCAGTGCTTCCCGCAGCAGGGCCCTGACCGTGTAGACAGGGTTCAGGGCGGTCATCGGCTCCTGGAAGATCACGCCGATTCCGCTTCCTCGGAGCGACCTCAGGCGTTCTTCGGTGGCTCCGATCAGTTCCTCACCGTCGAAACGGGCGCTACCGGTGATGGAGGCGGTACCGGGCAACAGGCCGACGAGCGACATCGCCGTGACGCTCTTGCCCGATCCAGACTCCCCCACGAGCGCGAGCGTGCGCCCACGCTTCAGCTCGAACGACACCGCATGCGTGACTTCGGTCGACTCGCCCTCGGTTGTGAACGTGACCGTCAGATCGCGACACGTCAGGATCGGCGAGCGGTCCTTTGGATCGGTCATGAGCTCTCCTCGACCAACTCGGTGGGTTGCGATGACCCGCGGACACCGGCACGGGGGCTCTTCGCGCCCAGCGGTCGGGTGCTCCCCCGCACTAGGAGCTCGCCTTGGAAGATCGTGTCCTCGACCGGCACCTCGGGCTCCTCCACTCGCCGGAGCAGCACATCGGCTGCAGCGTCGCCGAGTTTCTTGGGGGGCTGGGCCATGACCGTCACGGCAGGGGTGACCATGGTCGTCCAGTCCTGGTCGTCGAACCCGATGAACGACAGCTGATCGGGGAGGCGGATCCCAAGGGCGGCGATCCCTCGGTAGGCGCCGGACGTGAGCACCGAGTCGGTGCAGAACAGCGCGGTGGCGCCCGTTCGCGGGAGGCCGGACCGCACAGCCTGTGCTGCAGACTGTTGATCGTAGTCGGCGCCGAGGACCAACCCCGGGTCGAGGTCGATGCCAGCATCTCGGAGCGCCGAGACGTGCCCCCACAGTCGGAGCGCAGCAGGCCGGTGGATGCCGCCACTGGGGTTGGGCTGGTGGAGAGCCAGTTCCGGCACTTCGGTCAGGATGGCGATGCGTTCGTGCCCGAGGGTGAGCAGATGCCGGGTTGCGAGGCGGGCTGTCGCGGCATGGTCGAGCGACACCAAAGGAATTGCCTCGAGGCCCTCGGTTCGGCGGTCGAGCAGAACCATGGGCAGGCCCTTGTCGGACAGGTCCGCAGCGACCTTGCTCGGTCCCGGGATCACGGGCGCCAGCACGAGACCGTCGACGCGTTTGGCGGCCAGGAGACGGAGTGCTCGGGCCTCGACCTGGGGATCGTTGTCGGTATTGCTGATGATGATCTCGATCCCCTTGGACCGCAGCCTGTCGCTGATCCCTCGCACAACTGATGCGAAGAATGGGTTGGCAATGTCCGGGATCACCACGCCGATCGTGTTCGTGACTCCGATGGACATGGCTTTGGCCAGTTCGTTGGGGACGTACCCGAGCGTTTCAGCGGCTCGGAGTACACGTTCGCGCGCCTCCTCGCTGGCCGAGCCGCGCCCTGAAAGCACCCTTGCGGCGGTCGCCTTGGATACCATCGCCGCGCGGGCGACGTCGGCGGTGGTGACAGACTCTCGTCTCTGCACAGCCATCCTCGATACCCCCATTCCCTACAGGTTGCTCGCCATGCCCCGGCGAGGGTCGAGCCAGTCTCGAAGAATGTCTCCGACCAGGCCGAAGGCAAGGATCGTCGCCACGATAACGGCCGATGGGAGTGCCACCAACGCGGGATTCGCGATCATGTCTCGTTGGCCGTCGGCGACCATGAGGCCCCAAGAGGGTGTGGGCGGTACGACACCCAGCCCCAGGTAGCTCAGGCCGGACTCCAGCAGGATCGATGTCGCCAACGTGAGGGGCAACTGAACGATGATCGGAGCCGCCACGTTCGGAAGCACCACGGTCAGCATCGTTCGCAACGTCGAGTTCCCGAAGACCCGCGACGCTTCGACATACTCCAGATTCCGCACGGTGACAACCTGTCCATAGGTGAGGCGAGCGAATCTGGGCGAGAACAGGATGCCCATCGTCACGATCAGGGTCACGATGCCAGGCCCATAGATGGTCACGATCAGAAGGGCGAGAACGATCGGGGGAAATGCCAGAATGACGTCCACTGTCCGCATGGTGATGGTTTCGACGAACCTGCCGAGAAATCCTCCCAGCATTCCCAGGGTGACACCGACCACGAGGGCCACTGCGGTCGCACCGATCGAAACGACAAGCTCAATCCGAGCCCCGTGCAGCAACCGGGACAGCAAGTCGCGACCGAAACGGTCGGTTCCCAAAGGGTGACCCGGCGTGCCGATACCGCCAAGCTTCTCGGGAATATTTTGGGCTTGAGGGTCGGGCAACCCCAGCAGCGGCACCAGGATCGTCACGATCACGACGACCAGCACGAAGAGCGCGCCACCCACCCTGACCGGATTAAGCGACCTGCGCAGTCGGCGGACCGAACGGCTTGTGGTCTTCATCGGCGTGCCCTTGGGTCCAGGACTCCGTAGAGGATGTCTACGATCAGGTTGATCAAAATGAAGAGGGCCGCAATCACGATGACGATCCCTTGGACCATCGGATAATCGCGAGAATTGACGCTATCGACCAGCAGCGAGCCCATGCCCGGCCAGGTGAACACGCGCTCGATCAGCACCGTCGAGCCCAGGAGGCTGCCGATCTCGAGACCCAACGTGGTGACGACTGGATTGAGCGAGTTGCGAATGACGTGGCGGCGGAAGACGACCGACCGCGGAAGCCCTTGCGATCGGGCGGTGCGCACCCAGTCCTGGGCCACAGTTTCGAGGACCGCCGAGCGGGTCATCCGAGCGACGACCGAGGTGATCCCGAAGGACAGCGCGATCGCCGGCAGCACGAGGCGCATGAAATGGGCCGAAGGGTTCGCCTCGATCGCGGTGTAGCCGCCCGCGGGAAACCACCCCATCTGGAGCGAGAAGACCAGGACGAACACGGTGCCGATCACGTAAACGGGCATCGAAATGCCCAGGGTCGTCAGGCTCGAGATGACAGTGTCCGCGAGGCCGCCGATCCGTGCCGCGAGTGCTCCTGTAGGAATGCCGACCACGACCGCGATGAGGGCCGCCATCAGGACCAGCTCGAGCGTCTTCGGCAGTCGGTCCCCGATGTAGCTGAGAACCTGGATGTCGGCGCTTCGGAACGAGGTTCCGAAGTCCATCCGGACGAGGCCCGCTAGGTAGTCGGAGTACTGGACGAGGATGGGCTTGTCCAAACCGAGCTGACTTCGCACCCGGGCTAGCGCCTCAGGCGTGACGGCCCCGGAGCCTTCCGATCCAAGGAGGATCGCGGCCGGGTCTCCTGGCACTGCGTGCAGCGCCAGGAAGACCACGGTCACGACCAACCAGAGAAGCACGACCCCGAGGAGTAGTCGGTTCAGGACGAAGCGCGTCATGTTCAGACTCCCTCGAGGCTCAGGCTCACGCCTGGAGCCTGGCTCCCACCAGCGTGTAGCCCGACTCGAACGTGAGGAATCCCGGAATGTTGGCGAAGCCGCTCAGCTTCTTCGAGTAGGCGAAGGCCTGCGAACGGCCCACGAGGCTGGCGAACGGAACTGTCTGGATGATGCGTTCCTGCACCTGATCGTAAACCGCCTTGCGGTCGGCATCGGTCGCGGCCTGCAGGCCCTTGTTCAGGAGGTCATCCAGCTTGGGATCGTCGAACCCATAGGAACGGTTGTTCGCGGCCGGGCCGGTCACGAAGTTCACCAGGAACGACGGATCGTTCACGACGCCCGCCGAGCCGGCGACAGCGATGTCGTAGCGCCCCTCGGCGGCCTTCTGCTGCCGAGTTGCCCAGTCGCCGGAGTCGAGGGTGGTCCGGATACCGATGGCAGCCAGGTCGGGCTGCACTGACAGTGCGGTGTCCTGGTGGAACGCGTACTGAGATGAGGTCAACAGGACGGCGTCGAAGCCGTTGGCGTAGCCTGCCTCAGCCATCAGCTGCTTGGCCTTGGCGACGTCCTGCTTCCACCCTTGCGCCAGTTGGGCGTTGTAGAAGGGGCTGGACTCGGAGATCGGGGCTCCTGCCACCACGCTCGCCTGTCCGGAGAACGCGGCCTTCGCAACATTCTCTCGGTTGACGGCCAGTGCGATCGCCTGGCGCACCTTCTCGTTCGCCAGGGGTCCGCCCTTAGCGACGTTGAAGTGCAGGTACATCCACGGGCCGCTCTGCGGATCCAGGGTCAGGTTTGCGTCCTGCTTGACCCGGTCGAAGGACTCCCACGGAACGAAGTCGATCAGGTGGACGTCCCCTGCCAGCAGAGCGTTCAACCGTGCCTGCCCGTCGGCGTAGACGGTGACCGTCGCCTTGTCGAAGTTCACGTTCGAGGCGTCGTAGAAGTTCGGGTTCTTGCTGAAGGTGAACGAAACGCCCTTCTGAGTCTTGTCGAGCTTGAAGGGGCCGGCACCCTCCCAGGAGGTTCCCTGGGCGCCGAAGGACTTGTCCGGGAGGATCGCCGCCGTCGTGTCGGCCAGGTAGCTCGGGAACGCGACGTTCGCGTTCTTGAGATTGACCACCGCCGTCTGCTCGTCGGGCGTGTCGACCGAGGCAAGCTGCGACATCGTCGCGCCGATCTTGGCCCCGGACGACGACGTCGCGAGGAACTCCAGGGTCTTCTTGACGTTCGCGCTGGTCAACGCCGACCCGTCGGAGAACTTAAGGTCCTTGCGGAGCTTGAAGGTGAAGCTCTTGTTGTCGGCACTCGCCTTGAACGACTCGGCGAGGGCGGGCACCACCTGACCCTTGGCGTCATAGCCGAGCAGGCCCCGATGGATCATGGTGTCGAGCATCATCGCCGCGGCCCCCTGATCACGCGAGGGCTTGAGGTCGGGGACGTCGGCCGAAAGGCCGATCTTGAGTTCCGGCGCCGTGCTGTTCGACGCGGTCGGCTTCGGTGCCGCGGTGTTCGAGCACCCGGTGAGGACGAGCGCCAGCGCGGCGCCGAACGCTCCGAGGGTACTGATCCAGCGTCTGGGTCGACTGGCCATGGTTCCTCCTTGTTGGTTGTTCTATTCCGGCGCGCTGATGCGTCCGGCGTTGCGATAGGCGGCGGCCGTGGCCGCGCTGATCTTTCCAGCTGCGAGGTCTTGTTCGACCAGGGCGGGATCGCGGAGAGCCGGGTCTCCGTATCCGCCGGCGCCCGCGGTCTCGATCGAGGCGCTGTCCCCCGAACGGAGCACGGTGTAGCCGCGGACCACCGGCTGGGCGCCCTCGCTGAGAGCGCAGCGGGCCGAGTCGCCCGGGCCTCCCCCGAACAGGCCCCAGGGCTTGGAGAACTGCCGGCTGGTGTCGAGCCAGAAGTGGACGTCATTGGTCTCAGCCCGCACGGTCCGCCTGATCCCCAGCCCTCCTCGGTGTTGTCCCAGGCCGCCCGAGTCTCCGATCAGCTCGTAGGACTCGACCGTCAGCGGGTACTCGCTCTCGAGGCTCTCCACAGGAAGGTTCGAGGTGTTGGTCATGTGCACTTGCACCCCGTCCAGTCCGTCCTTGTTGTAGCGGGCGCCACTGCCGCCACCGATCGTCTCGAGGTAGACGAAGTTGCGCTTGCGGAACGGGTCCCAGCCCGAGAAGTGCACGCCAGTGTTGGCGCCGTTGGCCGCCGCCGTGACGCGCTTGGGAAGCGCGGAGGCGAGGGCTCCCTGGATCAGGTCGACCACCCGTTGGCAGGTCTCGCTGCGCCCATTGACCGCCGCCGGCTCCTCGCAGTTCAGGATGCTCCCCTGGGGAGCCACGATAGTCACGGGACGGTACAGGCCGGCGTTCGGTGGGATGTCGGGGTCGATCAGGGTCTTGAGGGTGTAGTAGCACGCCGCGAACAGCCCGGTCCAGACGACGTTCACGCTGGCGCGAACCTGCGGCGGGGCGCCGGTGAAGTCGAACGTGATTTCGTCACCGGCCACTGTCACGGTGATGGGGAGTTCGAGCTCGCCCTCCAGTTCGGGGCAGTCGAAGCGGTCCGTGAACTCGTAGCGGCCATCGGGGAAGGCCGCGATCGCCGCCCGCGTCCTGCGTTCGGTGTAGTCGAGCAATTCTCGGCCGACGTCCCGCATGGTCGCCCGGCCGTAACGAGCGCAGATCTCGAGGTAGCGGTCCACTGCGGTCCGGATGGCCGCTTGCTGGGCGTTGAGGTCGGCGAGACGTTCTGAGGGAATCTGGCAGTTGAGCAGGATCAGCTGCAGCAACTCCTCCTGGAGGACACCCCTCCTTACCAGGTGCACCGGAGGGATCCGAATGGCCTCCTGGTAGATGTGGGCGTGCCCACGGTCGCCGAAGTCGGCGTGGTGGGCGAGGGTCGCCGCCCATGCTGTCAGCTGGCCGTCGACGTAGATCGGGGAAGCGAGGACGATATCGGGCAAGTGGGAGCCACCGCCCGTGTAGGGATCATTCCCGATGAACACGTCCCCCTCGCTGATCGCATCCTCGGCATGGCGTTCGCGGATCGCCTTGACGATGCCCATGAGGGATCCCAGGTGGAGCGGCGAGCCACCCTCGTCCTGGGCGATGGCCTGGCCCTCGGCATCGAAGAGGCTGGCCGTGCAGTCTCGGCGCTCCTTGATGTTGGGCGAGAAGGCGGCCTTGACGAGGGTCTCGCTCATCTCCTCCACGATGCTGGCCAGCGCCGAGGAGACGACCTCGATCAGAATCGTGTCCCGGGTGTCACTCATCGGTTCCTCCAACATCGATGACCAGGTTGCGGTGGGCGTCCACCCGGCAGTTGTCGCCAGGCAGCAGCACGGTGGTGGTGTCCATCTGTTCGATCACGGCAGGTCCGGCCAGTTCCGCGCCGTGGCGGAGCAGCGCTCGGTCATACACAGGGCAGCGGACGAAGCCCCGTGGCTCACTCAGGTAGATATCCCGATGCGCGACGAGCGCCTCGTCGGCGCTGCCGATCTCCGGGTCCTTCCGGCTGACATCGACACGGTCGGCACGCCCGACAGCCTGCACTCGGTAGGTGACGATCTCGACCGGGTCGCCCGGGGACGCGTAGCCGTACACGCGTTCGTGCGCGGCGTGGAAGTGGTCGAGCACCTCCTCGAGGGCGGCCGCATCCAACTGCTGCGCGCTGTCGAGGTCGATCGGCAACTCGAAGTTCTGCCCTCGATAGCGCATCTCGAGGCGGCGCACCTGGTGGCGATCTTCGGGAGCGCTGCCCTCGGCGTCGAACCAGGCGTCAGCTTCGCCCGACAACGCCTGCAGCACGGCGTTGATCGGAGCGGGGTCCGAGGGGTCGAAAGTTGTGATCTGCGTGCGCATGAAGTCGGTGCGGACGTCCGTCATCAGCAGGCCGAGCGCCGACTGCGCGCCAGGCGTCAGGGGAACGACGATGCGTGTCATCCCCAACTCGCGGGCGAGTCGCGACGCGTGGAGGGGGCCGGCGCCGCCGAAGGGCACCAGGGCGTAGTCGCGTGGATCGTAGCCGCGCTGGACGGAAACGACCCTGATCGCCCTGGCCATGTTGGCCGTCACGACTCGCAGGATGCCGAGAGCGGTCTGCTGAACGTCGAGCCCCAACCGGTCTCCGACGGTGCTGAGCGCCTTCTTGGAGGCCTCCTCCGAGATCGGCATCTCCCCGTTGAGCAGGTACTCGGGATTCAGCAGGTGGAGTGCGACGTTCGCATCGGTGACCGTCGGCTCCAAGCCGATGCCGTAACAGGCCGGTCCCGGGTGAGCACCGGCGCTCTGGGGGCCGACCCGGAGATGCTCGCCGCTGTCGATCCAGGCGATGGAGCCACCGCCCGCGCCGACCGTGTGGATGTCCAGCATTGGTGCCCGGATGGGACGCCCGTCCAACTCCATTCCAGCGGTGACCTGGGGCTCACCGTGCCGCACGAGGGAGACGTCGCTGGACGTACCGCCCATGTCGAAGGTGATGATCTCGGGGTGGCCCGCCAGCAGGCAGATCTCGGCGGCGCCCACGACGCCCGTGCTGGGCCCGGAGAGGACGAGCCGAACCGGGATCCGCTCCGCCATGGAGAACGGAATCACCCCACCGTTCGACTGCGTTACCCGCGGGACGACCAGCAGCCCCCGATTCGCGAGTTGATCCCGCAGCCTGGACAGATACCTGTCCACCACGGGCCCGACGAAGGCGTTGGTCACGACCGTCGAAAGCCGCTCGTACTCTCTGAACTCGGGCAGCACTACCGACGACAGCGACACGTACGCCTCGGGGAACTCCTCCGCGATGATCTGAGCCACTTCCTGCTCGTGATCCGGCCGCAGGTAGCTGTAGAGGAAGCAGACGGCGATGGCGCGCACCCCCGCGTCCTTGAGTTCACGCACGGTCCGGCGGACCTCGTCGACGTCCAGTTGGACAGCGACGCTGCCGTCGAAGCGCACCCGCTCGTGCACCTCACGCCGCAGGGAGCGGGGCACCAGCGGAGTCGCCTTGTCCGCCTGCGGGTCGTACATGTCGGGGCGACGGCCTCGACCCAGTTCCAGGAGGTCACGGAAGCCGCGCGTCGTGATGAGGCCGGTCGGGACGCCCGTGCCGGTCAGGAGGGTGTTCGTGCCGACCGTCGTCCCGTGCGCGAAGTAGGTCACGTCGGAGATCGGACGCCCGCCGACCTTGTGCAGCAGTTGCTCGACTCCATCGAGGATCGCCCGGCTGGGGTCGTCCGGGGTGCTGGAGATCTTGTGGATGTGGAGCGCTCCGGCTTCTTCGTCCCACGCGCACAGGTCGGTGAACGTGCCGCCCGTGTCCACGCCAACCCTGAGTCCCATCAGATCTCTCCTTCCAGCACCGCTGCCCGGCGTGAGAACGGCGCCCCGTGCCCGAAGGCTCCCGAACGTGTGATGACGCCCTGCGCAACCTCGCTGGCGTCGGCCAGTGCCGAAGCAGGATCATCGGCCCTGCTGAGCCTCACGAGGAGCGCCGCGATGAAGGCGTCCCCCGCACCCAGGGTGTCGATCACCGGGACGCGGCCCGCAGCCTGATCCCAACGTTGGTCGTGCGTGGCAAGTGCCGCACCCTGGGGGCCCCTGGTCACCAGCGCGTACGTGGCCCCGGCCCCGCACGCCGCTCGCAGCAGGTCAGACACGGCCGCCTCGGACAGGTGTGAGCCCGAAAACGACGCGAGCCACAGGCCCGACGCCAGCCGGCTCACCTGCTCTGCGGTGAAGTTGCGCCCGAAGTCGTATGAGACCCGCAATGCGTGAGCGCACAACTCCCCGAGCTGATCATCCAGGCGTGCGGTGTAGGCGGTGTGGACCACATCGAACCCGCGAGCATCCGCGTAGTGCTGCGCGACTAGCGCGAAGAGCGAGACACCCTTGTCCGAGCCGAGGAATCGTCGATCACCCTCGACCAGGTCGACGTCGGCCCATGCATTAGGACCGTCGGCGACGGACACCCGGGAGGTGTCCACGCCCTCGTCAAGAAGAGAACCGAGCACCAACCGCCCCGCCTCGTCGCTGCCCACGATCCCCTGATAGGCGGAGTCGGCGCCCAGTCGCTTGGCGAACACCGCCACGTTGACCGCGTTGCCACCGGGGTACATGACTCCCTGGCCGACGTAGCGATCAACGACGTTGTCGCCGATGCAGAGGAGTCGCATCAGTACGCCACCTTGTACATGTAGCGGCGCTGGGAAGTGTCGTGGCCGATCCGCGCAGCGATGTGGTCAAGAACCCGCCGCGTGGCACTGAACAGAGCGAGCATGCTGAGTTCACCGCGGGCATCGGCGGGAACGCCCGGAAGCGTCAGGGCGGCCGTATCGATCACAGCCAGTGACGAGGTGTAGCGAGACGCGAACGACACGACCCTTTCACCTAGGGCTCGGGTGGGGTCCTCGGCCAGGAGGGCCAGCAACGGAGTGTCGTCCAGAATCATCTCGAGCGGACCGTGGAAGAAATCGGCCCCGTTGATGGCGGCTGCCTTCAGCCAAAGCATCTCCATCATGTAGCACCAGGCCGTCATCTTGGCCATGCCGAACGCGGGACCCGCGCCGGTGACGAGGGTAAGAGGAGCACCATCGACGATCGCGCACACGGCCTCGGCGACCTCGGCGACCTCCTCCTTCGCGCTCCGCAGCGCGGCTGGCAGCGCCGGCATCCCGGCCCGAATCGGACTCGCCACCTCACCCGCTCCGCTCTGCTCCAGCAGAGACAGCGCGATCTGGTGGTTGTGCACCAGCTTGGGCTCCGTGATTGTGATGGTGTCGGGGTAGTCGAGGTGGATGTCGCCGAGCCGCGAGAGCCCGTTGTCGCCCACTCGGGAGATGCCGATAAGCCGCGCCCCAAGCGACTTGGCATACTCCGCTGCAGCCACGGTCTCGGGAGTGTTGCCCGAGTGGCTCGCCGCCACCACGAGCGACCTGTCCGTCAAACCCACAGGACGCCTCGAGGTCAGCTCGGCGCTCGAGATGTGGGTGACGCTGGTCCCGGGGAGGTATCGGTCGAGGAGGTCGAAGGACGGGTACATGCCGAAGTGCGATCCGCCGCAGCCGACCAGCACCACCTTGTCCAGACCTTCTGAAAGCACGCTCGCGATGTACTCATCGGTCCGGTCGCGGGCAGCCAGCGCATGGGCCACGGCGTCCTCGAAGTCGTTGGGAATGGCAATGGGCTGCATGACACACCTTTGGTTGAGACCGGTCTCACATCGAGACAGCGAAAGTCTCTTCCGTGGTGAGACCGGTGTCAATAGTTTGTGGCAGGCATCTTTGGAGCGGCTTGGAACTGAGAACGGGCGTGACCTCTGGGCCCCTTGTGACGGGACGGCGGGGGCGACGATCGCTCCATGACGGAGGCAGTCCGCTCCCAGCCACGTCTGGTCGTCCCGCCCGTCACCCTGGCGGCCCGGCTGGCCCGTTCCTGGAGCGGCTACGCGCGAAGGGACGGCTGTGCCGCTCCACGAGCGGCATGTTCGCCACCGTCGACAACGCCGTTGCGGAAGCGCTGCTTCGCAGCCGCAACACCAGCGTCGGCATGGCGAGCAACTCGGCCCGCTAGTGGTGTGTGTCGTTAGTTCCTTTATGGTTGGGTTCTTGGGATGATGGGGTATGGCGAATCGTCCTGCCCCTGCCCTGGGGTTGCGTGAAGGCGACCGGGAGGAACTGGCTCGGATCACCCGCT
>Ga0208693_1001314_pt1 | contig 18006 bp, 22 predicted proteins | sample AD_UKC071_MetaG_FD_184438 | JGI IMG/M metagenome (GOLD analysis project Ga0208693, IMG submission 184438) | Active sludge microbial communities of municipal wastewater-treating anaerobic digesters from USA - AD_UKC071_MetaG (SPAdes) (version 2) | ecosystem: Engineered > Bioreactor > Anaerobic >... | reverse complement strand
CGCTAGTGTGCGGTCTGTTTTGCTTTTCCAACCCTTTGATCCCCAAGGATGCTGCCATGCTGAACCGTGACCAGAAAAGTGATTTTGATGCGCTGCTGCCCGGCGCCACCACCGAGGCCGGCGCCAGCCGCCGCACCGCGCTGAAAGCCGCGCTGGGTGTGGGTTATGCCGCGTCGGTGATGCCGATCGCCGCCCAGACGGCCATCAAGACCTCTTCCGACGGGCTGCGCACCGGGCAGACCTCCTTCGAGGTGAATGGTTTCAAGGTACCGGCTTTCTATGCGGCGCCCGAGGGCAAGACCAACCTGCCGGTGGTGCTGGTGGTGCAGGAGATCTTCGGGGTGCACGAGTACATCGCCGACACCGCACGCCGCTTCGCCAAGGCCGGCTACCTGGCCATTGCGCCCGACCTGTATGCACGCCAGGGCGACCCCAGCAAATACGGTGAGATCGCCAAGCTGCAGGCGGAAATCGTCTCCAAAGTGCCCGACGCCCAGGTGATGGCCGACCTGGACGGTGCCCTGAAGTGGGCGCGTGCCAATGGGGGGAACACCAAAAAGGTGGGCATCACCGGCTTCTGCTGGGGAGGCCGTATCACCTGGCTGTATGCCGCGCACAACCCCGACGTCAAGGCCGGTGTGGCCTGGTATGGCCGCCTGGTGGGCAACGCGTCAGCGCTGACGCCCCAACACCCGGTGGAGCTGGCCGCCAGCCTGAAAGCCCCGGTGCTGGGCCTGTATGGCGGCCAGGACGGCGGTATTCCGCTGACCACCGTGAACCAGATGAAGGACGCCCTGGCCGAGGCCGGCGACAAGGGCAACAAGGCCGCAAAGGGCTCGCGGTTCGTGGTCTACCCCGACGCGCCCCACGCCTTCCACGCCGACTACCGGCCCAGCTACCGCAAGGCCGCCGCCGAAGACGGCTGGGCGCAGGCGCTGGAGTGGTTCAAGGCCCATGGGGTGGCGTAAACCATCCCCCGTCTAACTGGCACGCCCGAAACAGTCCAAAGTCCGCGGAGCAGGCCACACCAGCAACCACCGCAGAGCCGGCTTTGCCGGGCCGCAGGCGATGCCCCTTCGCGCAGCAGCCTGGGGGTGCTCTTTATTTCGTCGAGCAGGTGTTCCAGCCCAGCAGCGAGTAGGGCGGGCACCAGCCCACCAGGCCGGTGAGCAGGGGGACCACGCCCAGGTAGCCCCACCAGCCTACCGTGCCGCTGGCTGCCAGGCCGATCAGCACCAGGCCGAGGACGATACGCAGGGTGCGGTCGATGCCGCCAACATTCTTTTTCATGGTGATATCTCCAGGTGGTGAAAAAAGGGGTTTCCAGTGCGGGTTCAACCCAGCACGTTCAGGGGAATCTTGAGATAGACCTTGCCGTTGTCTTCAGGCGGCGGCATGTGGCCTGCACGCACGTTGACCTGGATCGACGGGATGATGAGCGTGGGCATCTCCAGCGTGGCGTCGCGGGTGGTGCGCATGGCGACAAACGCATCTTCAGTCGTGCCGTCTTTCACATGGATGTTGTGCGCCTTTTGTGCGGCCACGGTGGTTTGCCAGGCGGGGGCACGGCTGTCGGGTGGGTAGTCGTGGCACATATACATCTGTGTGTCGGGCGGCAGGGCCAGCAGGCGCTGGATCGATTGGAACAGCGTGCGGGCGTTGCCGCCGGGGAAATCGGCCCGGGCCGTGCCCACGTCGGGCATGAACAAGGTGTCGCCCACAAACACGGCGTCGCCCACCCGGTAGGCCATGTCGGCCGGGGTGTGGCCGGGCACCAGCAGGGCAGTGGCTTCCAGGTTGCCGATGTGGAAGGTTTCACCGTCCTTGAACAGGTGGTCGAACTGGCTGCCGTCGGGCACAAAACCGGGCTCCAGGTTGAACAGCTTCTTGAACGTGGCCTGCACCGTGCAGATGTGTTCGCCAATGGCGATCTTGCCGCCCAGCTGGGCCTTCAGGTAGGCAGCCCCCGACACGTGGTCGGCATGGGCGTGGGTCTCCAGAATCCAGTCCACCACCAAGCCGCTGGTCTGCACGTAGTCCCGCACCTGGTCGGCAGAATCGGTGCGCGTGCGCCCGGATTTGAAGTCATAGTCCAGCACCGGGTCGATGATGGCGCAGCGGCCTGTGGCGGGGTCTGCTAGCACGTAGGTGACCGTCCAGGTGTGGGGGTCGAAGAACGCTTGTACCTGCATCACAAAGCCTTTCACTTTCAGTTTATTGACATAAATTATATAAGTTGATAAACTATTGTCAATATTTTCTTTTCCACCATGTCCGATACCCATTCCGTGATTGACCCCGACCTGCTGCGTGGAGCCGCCGCGCAGACCGTGGGGGTGTTGAAGCTGTTGGCCAACGAAGACCGGCTGCTGCTGCTGTGCCAGCTCTCGCAGGGCGAACGCTGTGTCAGCGACCTGGAGGCGCAGCTGGGCATCCGCCAACCCACGCTGTCACAGCAGTTGGGCATCTTGCGCAACCAGGGCGTGGTCAACACCCGCCGCGACGGCAAGAATATCTACTACAGCGTGGCCAGCGCCGACACGCTGGAAATCCTGGGGCTGTTGTACCGCCTGTACTGCCCCCAGCCTGATGGAGAAACAAACACATGAACATCGATTGGAGCCATTTCACCCCCTGGTCTGCCTTGCTGGGTGGCGCACTCATTGGCGTGGCAGCGGGTATGTTCATCCTGCTCAATGGCCGCATCGCGGGCATCAGCGGGGTGATGGGCGGGCTGCTGCGCCCTGCGTCCCTGGCCTCGGGTGACGCAGGCTGGCGCATTGCCTTTGTGCTTGGCTTGCTGGTGGCACCGCTGGTGTACCTGGCGTTTGCCGCTTGGCCTGCGGTGGAGGTGGACGCGTCCTATGGTGCGCTGGTGCTGGCCGGGCTGCTGGTGGGGGTGGGCACGCGGTATGGCGCGGGCTGCACCAGTGGGCACGGGGTGTGTGGCATCTCGCGCCTGTCACCCCGCTCACTGGCGGCCACCGCCTGTTTTATGGCGGCAGGGTTTGCCACGGTGTACGCCGTGCGCCACCTGTTCTAAGAACGTTTCCGCGACATCAGGACCACACCATGCGTTTTGTTGCACTCTCTTTTCTCACCGGCCTGGTTTTTGGCCTGGGGCTGATCGTCTCCGGCATGGCCAACCCGGCCAAGGTGCTGGGCTTTCTGGACCTGGCCGGGGCCTGGGACCCGTCGCTGGCGCTGGTGATGGCCGGGGCCATTGCAGTGGCTTTTCTGCCGTTCCAGTGGGCCAAGCGGCGGCAGGTGTCGCTGCTGGGTGCACCGATGCAGTTGCCCAGCTCTACCCGCCTCGACCGGCGGCTGGTGCTGGGCAGCGTGATGTTTGGCGCGGGTTGGGGCTTGGGCGGGTTTTGTCCAGGGCCGGGGCTGGTGGCGCTGGGCATGGGGGTGCCGCAGGGCTTTGTGTTTGTGCTCGCCATGCTGGCAGGCATGCTGTTGTTCGAGGCCATCGAGCGCTGGCGGGCCCCCACCCGTTCGCCATGAGCCCATACTCCATGAACCCATCCGCCACATGGCTGGCAGCACTGCTCACTGCGGCCATTCCCATGCTGTACGAGCTGGTGCTGTGGTGGTCACAGCGCCAGCGCCCCGAACAGGTGGCGCGCACGGCCCATGCCAACTTGCGCGAGGAATGGTTCAATGCCGTCTCTTCGGTGCCCGGCTCCGAAATCCTGGCGGTGCAGACGCTGCGCAACTCGCTGATGTCGGCCACCATGATTGCCTCCACCGCCGCCATCGGCCTGATGGGGGCGGCCTCGCTGTTGGCCCCGTCGCTGCATCCGCCGCTGGAGGCGGGCAGTCTCCTGCAGTACGTCACGCCCCGGCTGGCCATGGAGCTGCTGCTGATGGCCACCCTGTTTGCCTCGCTGGTGTATTCGGTGATGGCGGTGCGTTACTACAACCATGTGGGCTTCATCGTGTCCATGCCCGTGGGCTCGGCGCAGCGTGGCGTATGGGCCGCGTCGGGTGGGGTGTATGTGCGCCGAGCGGGCCTGCTCTATGGCTGGGGCCTGCGGCACCTGATCATGGTCGCCCCGATGCTGGGGTTTATCGTGCACCCGCTGGCCGGGCCTGCGGCAGCCGTGCTGGTGGTGGTGGCGCTGTGGGGTTTCGACAGGATCGCGCCGGGGCACTGACGGTGCAGTTGCTATTGAATCAATAGCTGCTTGCGCCCGTTTTATGAGCGCCTGAGGCCATTTTGACGTTTGGTTGGGGCTGTTTTAGGCCCCAGCAGTCTCCGGCATCTGCGCAGGTGTTTGCACTGCCTGCATTTCCACCCGGTTGCGCCCCCGTTTCTTGGCGAGGTACATGGCCTCGTCCGCCCGTTGCATCACCACCTCGGCCAGGTCCTCGCCCGTGGACAGCGTGATGCCGATGCTCACCGTCAGCGCAATGCTGCGCTGGCCGATGTTCAGGGGCTGATCGTGCACCCGCGCCCGCAGGCGCTCGGCCACCTTGGCGGCAGCCGCGCCGTCGGTTCTGGGCAGCAGGATCGCGAACTCCTCCCCGCCCTGGCGGCCCATCACGTCCTCCCTGCGCAGGCATTGCTGGGCCAGTTGCGCAAAGTGGCGCAGCGCATCGTCGCCGCACTGGTGCCCCCAGGTGTCGTTGATCTGCTTGAAATGGTCCAGGTCCACCACCAGCACCGCCAGCGGTGTCCGGGTGCGCTGCGCATGGCTCAGTCCCTTGTCCAGCAGGATCAGGAATGCCCTGCGGTTGAACACGCTGGTCAGTGGGTCCACCTCGGCCAGATGGCGCAGTTCGCTGGTGACGAATTCATTGGTCAGCATCAGCACACCAAACGCAATCAGCACCAGCGCCACCGTGGCCTCCAGTACCACCCATTGCGGCAACTGCTCCAGCAGGTGGGTCTCTGGATGCTCGATCAGGCGAAACAGCACGGGGCGCGCCAGCACCCACACCCCATGAACCCCCAGCACCCCTGCCAGCAAGTAGCGCATCGGCACCCGGCGAAACCCACCCCGTGCCAGGGTATGTGCGGTGAGCAAAAAACACCCTCCCGAGAAGACCCCTGAGAGAAAAAACCGGGCACCCGCATGCGGCACCACCGCCGTGAAGTACACCGACAGCGCCAGCAACACCACAATGGCGGCCCCTGCATACCAGTGGTTCCGCGGCGCGCGCCCCATGTAGGCGCGGGCGCCCAGCCAGCACAGGTAGGCCGCCAGTGCATTGACCACCTGCACCAGCACCACCGACAACACCTCGGGCATGTGGTCGCGCACCAGCAGCGAGGAAGAAAACAGCGATGCGCAGAGGAACGACAGCGCCCACAGCCGCAGACCCGGAATGTTCCGGTTGAAATGCCAGACGGTAGACAGCACAGCCGTCACCACCACCAGCAGGATGGCCACAAGAATGACGAGGGTGGGGCTGTGCACGGCGACGGTGGTGAAGAAGGAGAGGGGCTGCTACAGCAGCATTCACGGGGCCGGGCGGTCTACGGTGTTGCGGTGCTGGTGGATAGCCGGGCTATCCACCAGCACCGCGCCTTGCAGCCCATCCCGACAAGGCCGCTGCGCGACCCCAGGGAGATCGTAAACACGTTCTTAGGGCGTGCGGCGCTGCTGTGCGATGTCGGCCAGCGAATGGTCCAGTCCGCGCAGGTTGGACTCGATCTTGGCGCCCAGCAGGTACAGCGCCAGCAGCATGAATATGCCAAAGGCGGCGCCAGCCGCTGTGGCGCTGAACACCGCGTTGGCCCGGGCCTCGGCTATGCGCTGTTCTTCCTGCATGCGCTCTTTTTCCACCCGGTCCCGTTCGGCCTGTTCGAACTTGGTTTTTTCATCCTGAATGTGGTCCCAGGCATGCATGTGAAAGTTCAATACGGGGAAGAAAACGCTTTTCACCTTGCCTTCTTTGCGCATGGCAATGATGGCGGGGTCTGCCAGTGCTGCGCAGGTGAAGGTGGTCAATGATGTTACCCAGGGCTGGCCGCGTTGAGCCTCCTTGGCGACGGACTCGATCTGGGCGCGCAGTGCTTCCACGCGCTGCGCGGCGCCGGCGTTGTCTTCGGCATCGGTTTCTGCCCCCACTTTTTTGCCAAACTCTACCGAGCAGCGGTAAAGCTGCGTGGCGTTTTCAAGGAAGCTCAGCGTGGGGGCTGCGGACTTTGGGGCCGATTCAGGCGCCGGGGGCTCTTTTGCATCGTCCTTGAGCAGGGATTTCTTCAGGTCTTCGAGGCTGACATCTTTCTCGGGAGCCTTTTGGGCCGGGGCTGGTTCGCGGGCTGATTTGGAGCCTTGGATGACGACGTTCAACCCCAGAACAATGACCGCCACCAGGGCTAGGGCCATAAAGAAGAGGATGGCGACCTTGAAAATCTTCAGAAAAAATTCTTCTGTTTTCTGGGTTTGCAGGGGCATCTTGGCGCTTTCGGTGGTTACAGATCCATGGTGGAGCGGACGCGAATGGGGGCTTTTTTCCCTTCCTCCGCACGTTTGTCGGCAGCGGCCTTCTCTGCGGCGGCTTTATCCGCTGCCAATTTCTCGGCAGCAGCCCGCTCCGCTGCTGCCTGGTTGGCCGCCGTGCGTGCGGCTTCCTGCTCCAGTGCTTTGGCGTTGGCTGCTGCTTCCGCTTCCGCCTGGTGCCGGGCTGCGACCTGGCGATCTTCCGTGGGTGCGGTGGGAGGGATGGCGGCCCTGGATGGGGGAACTGCCTGGGGACGCGCTGCTGGCACGGGCGGTGGCGCGGCGGCTGGTGTGGCGGGTCTGGTGGGTGCCACGCGAGTGGCGTCGGCTGCCTGGGGGCGCGGGGGCGGTGTGGTGAGGGTCAGAGCCAGCTTGCAAGTTCTCCACTTATCCTTGCCGTCGACCGATTCCAGTGGGCCGCTCAACGCCATGCTGGTGCCACTTTGCAGGCCTTTGAGGTGGAGTCGCCACGGTTTTCCAGTCCCATCTTTACGGTGCCCGATGGCATCCAGGCTGGCCTGGCCTGAGCGCTGGATGGTGCCGTTGTGGGTTTCGATGATCCGGGCGTTTTCCCGTCGGGCCGTCATGGCACCCATGGACACGGTCACGGGGAGGGGGGCTGTGAACGCCGGACTCCCCGGTCGCCCGGAGGGGTCCATCTGCGCACTGCAGGCCAACGTTCCCTGCCAGACACCGTCGAGGTCGTTGATTTGGCCAAAAGACGTGGAGGGGGTCAGCGTGGCAGCCCACAGAAGCCAGATGCAGGCGCTTCCCGAACTGGTGGATGCCCGCTGGAGTGGGTGCAAAAGTGACATGGCAGTTGCGAGGGCGTGAAATGAAGGAGGCGCAGGCACTACAGCCAAGAATATAGACCACATCCTCTTCGCTGCACTGCACAGTGTCGATCCACGCACGATCAGCTGCGCTGGCACAGGTCCAGCCCACGGGGGCGCGGGTGGGGGCGGCCTATGTTCTTCGGTGCATAGGTTCGGCCATGCATACGTCAATACTTGCCCGCACAACATTAAAGCCGATGAACACTTTCTTCGACAGTATTAGCGCTGCACTGGGGCTGATCCGCAGTGCCGACCCGGTTTTCCTCGCCATCGTGGCCCGCTCGCTGGCGGTGAGTGCGCTCGCCTGCGTGCTGGCCTGCGGTGCCGGCCTGGTGCTGGGGGCCTGGCTGGGCGTGGCGCGGTTTGCCGGGCGCGGCGCGGTGCTGACGCTGCTCAACACCCTGCTGGCGCTGCCCTCGGTGGTGGTGGGTCTGGCGGTGTACCTGCTGCTGTCGCGCAGCGGGCCGCTGGGGTTTCTGGGGTGGCTGTTCTCCTTCAAGGCCATGGTGCTGGCCCAGGCCATCCTGGTGCTGCCGGTGGTCACCGCACTCACCCGTCAGGCCGTGGAGGACGCCGACCGCGCCCATGGCGAGCAGCTGCGCTCGCTGGGGGCGGGCCCCCTGGTGCGCAGCCTGCTGCTGGTGTGGGATGAGCGTTATGCCTTGCTCACCGTGGTCATTACCGCCTTTGGCCGCGCCGTGTCCGAGGTGGGTGCGGTGATGATCGTCGGCGGCAACATCGACGGCTACACCCGCGTGATGACCACCGCCATTGCCCTGGAGACGAGCAAGGGCGACCTGCCCCTGGCCCTGGCCCTGGGCCTGGTGCTGCTGGCCGTGGTGCTGCTGCTGAACATGCTGGTGGCCCTGGTGCGCCGCTGGCGCGAGCGGGTGGACGGCGGCAGCCTGCAGGCTGCCGGTGGCTGGCGGGGTGTCAGGGCATGAGGACCGGACGTCCTTCCGACACCGCCCTGCACCCGGAATTTCTGCCAGGTAGGCAGGGTGCTTCCCTGGTCGCGGCGCCATTGCTTGCGTTGCGCGATGTGGATGTGCGCTTTGGCGCCGTGCAGGCGCTGCGCCAGGTCACGCTGGACATCCGCGCCGGTGAACGGGTGGCCCTGGTGGGCGCCAACGGCAGCGGCAAAAGCACGCTGCTGCGCCTGCTGCACGGCCTGGTGCCGGCCAGTGCGGGCACGGTGCGCCTGCCCGGGGCCACGGCCCGCCAGGCCATGTTGTTCCAGCGCCCGCACATGCTGCGTGCCAGTGCGCAGACCAATGTGGCGCTGGCCCTGTGGCTGCGCGGCACCCGCTGGGCGCAGGCTCGAGCTGACGCCCTGCAGGCGTTGCAACGCGTGGGCCTGGAATCGCTGGCGGGTCGCAACGCCCGCACGCTTTCGGGCGGGCAGCAGCAGCGCCTGGCCATGGCCCGCGCCTGGGCTCTGCAGCCCGACATGCTGGTGCTGGACGAGCCCACCGCCAGCCTTGACCCCACCGCCAAACGCGAGGTCGAAACATTGGTGGCCGACTTCGCCGCGCAGCCCGGCATGACGCTGGTGTTCAGCAGCCACAACCTCGGCCAGGTCAAGCGCCTGGCCAGCCGGGTGTTGTACCTGGAGCAGGGCCGGCTGTTGGCCGACCTGCCGGTTCACGATTTTTTCCATGGGCCTTTGCCCGAGGAAGCCCGTTTGTTTCTCAAAGGAGAGTTGTCATGAAAGCATCTTTTAAGCGTATTAGCCCTCTGGCGTCCATTTTTCGGTCGCATGCAGCTATTGTTTCAGTAGCATTCATGGCTGCCAGCCCGGCAGCGATGGCCCAGGCCATCACGATGGCGTCCACCACCTCCACCGAGCAGTCGGGCCTGTTCGGCCACCTGCTGCCGGCCTTCAAGCAGGCCACGGGGGTGGACACCAAGGTGGTGGCCGTGGGCACCGGCCAGGCCATCGACATGGCGCGCCGGGGCGATGCCGATGTGCTCTTCGTGCACGACACCGCCGCCGAAGAGAAGTTTGTGGCCGCCGGGTATGCCGACAAGCGCCACCCCGTCATGTACAACGACTTCGTGCTGGTGGGCCCCAAGGCCGACCCGGTGGGCACCAAGGGCAACGACATCGTGGCCGCACTGAAGAAAGTCGCCGCTGCAAATGCTCCCTTCATCTCGCGCGGCGACAAGAGCGGCACCCACGCTGCCGAACTGCGCTTCTGGGAGAGCGTCGGCCTGGCCGACCAGAAGGGCGGCGGCTACAAGGAATGTGGCTGCGGCATGGGCCCGGCGCTGAACATCGGCAGCTCCAGCGGCGCGTATGTGCTGACCGACCGCGGCACCTGGCTCAACTTCAAGAACCGGGGTGACCTGGTGGTGCTGGTGGAAGGCGACAAACGCCTGTTCAACCAGTACGGCGTGATGGTGGTCAGCCCGGCCAAGTTCCCGCACCTCCACAGCCGCGATGCGCAGAAGTTCGTGGACTGGGTCACCTCCAAGCCCGGCCAGGACGTGATCGCCAGCTACAAGATCGGCGGCGAACAGCTGTTCTTCCCCAATGCGACCAAGTGATCGACCCAGTGACCGCCCCAGCCATGTGCTGCGGCGCTGTGTGTTGTCGGTGGGGTTGGTGCTGGCAGGTGGGGCGGTGATGGCCCAGAGCACCGTGCCCGTATTTGCCGCCGGCAGCTTGCGTGGCCCGCTGACCGAGGCGGCGAAGGCCTTCGAGGCCGGCGTGGGTGGCGCTCCGGTGGACTTCAGCTTCGGCGCTTCGGGGTTGCTGCGTGACCGCATCCATGCCGGTGCCGACGCGCAGGTGTTCGCCTCGGCCAACATGGCGCACCCGCAGGCGCTGAGTGCGGCGGGCAGCTTCGGCCCCACGCAGGTGTTCACCCGCAACGCCCTGTGCGCTCTGGTGCGCCCCGGGCTGGCAGTGGACACCAACACCCTGGTGGCCACGCTGCTGCGCCCGGATGTCAAGCTGGGCACCTCCACTCCGAAGGCCGATCCCTCGGGGGACTACGCTTTCGAGATGTTTCAGCGTATCGAGAGCACGGGTGCGGCGCCGGCTGGCTCGGGCGCCGCGCTCGCGGCCAAGGCGCTGCAGCTCACCGGGGGGCCGAACTCGCCACCCCCCCCGGCAGACCGCAACGTCTATGGGGTGCTGGTGGCCAGCGGCCAGGCCGACGTGTTCATCACCTACTGCACCAACGCCGTGGTGGCCCGCCGTGAGCAGCCGCAGCTGCAGGTGGTGGACATTGCACCGGCCATCAACGTGGCGGCCGACTACGGGCTGGCCGTGCGCAAGGACGCCAGCCCTGCAGCGCAGGCCTTTGCGGCCTACCTGCTGTCACCGGCCGGCCAGGCCATCCTGCGCAAGGCGGGCTTTGGGGCTTTGTAGGCGGCCATCTTCCATATGGACGACCTGCTGCGCGAGCAACTCGGCGTCCCGTGGTTCGTGGGTAACGATCAGGGTAGGCACCTGCACCCGCGCCAGCATCTCGGCCAGCTCGGCGCGCAGGCGTTGGCGCAGTGTGCCGTCCAGGGCGGACAAGGGCTCGTCCAGCAACAGCAGCCGGGGGGCGGGCGCCAGCGCACGGGCCAGCGCCACCCGCTGCTTCTGCCCGCCCGACAGGTCACGCGGCAGGGCGTTGCGCAGGGCTTGCAAGTCGAACTGTTCCAGCAAGGCATCCACCCGCATACGCTCGGTTTCCACCAGGGGACGGCCCATACGGCGCACACCAAACAGCAGGTTCTGCTCCACGTTCATGTGGGGGAACAGGGCGTAGTCCTGGAACACCATGCCGACACCTCGCTCCCGCGTGGGGCGGTTCACGGATGCGCTGGTGTCCAGCAGGGTGGCACCATGTACCCGTACATGTCCCTGCGCCTGCGGCAGCAGACCGGCGATGGCCAGCAGCATGGTGGACTTGCCCGCACCTGACGGCCCCATCAGCGCAGTGCAGGTGTGGGACGACTGGAAACGCGTGTCCAGCGTGAATGTGCGCCCTGGCGAGCGCAGCGTGGCGCGCAGGTCGATGTCGAGTACCGGGTGTGCCATGGTCGCCACCTCAGTGTTGGGCTTGAAGAAGCCGGCTGGAGGCCATGAGCACGCACATACACACCACCGAGATCAACAGCGTGAGCCACAGCGCCTGGGCGTCGTTGCCGGCCTGCACCGCGTCGTACACCGCGATCGACAGCGTCTGCGTCTTGCCCGGCAGGTTGCCCGCAATCATCAGGGTGGCGCCAAACTCCCCCATGGCGCGGGCAAAGGCCAGCATCAGCCCTGCCACCACGCCGCGACCGGCCAGCGGCAGGCTGATGCGCAGGAAGATTTCCAGCTCGCTGGCACCCAGCGTGCGCGCGGCCAGCACCATACGCGGGTCGGCGTCTTCAAAGGCGGCGCGGGCGGCCTTGTAGATGAGGGGCAGCGAGACGATGCTGGCAGCAATCACCGCACCCTGCCAGGTGAACATCAGGTGGATGCCAAACCACTGGTCCAGGTAACGGCCCAGCACACCGTTGCGCCCCACCACCACGATCAGGTAGTAGCCCAGCACGGTCGGGGGCAGCACCATGGGCAGCATCAGGAAGGCGTCTGCCAGCGCATGCCCGGGGAAACGCCGTCGCGCCATCCACCAGCCCAGCCCAATACCCGCCACACCCGCCAGCAGCGTGGCGAGCAGGGCGACCTTGAGCGTCAGCCAGAGGGGGGGCAGCATATTGCTGGATCAGGGTTTGGAGAAGCCGTAACGTCCCAGAATGTCCTGGCCCTGGGCACTGCGCACAAAAGTGATGAACTGGCGTGCGCCATCGGCGTTCTTGCTGGAAGCCACCTGGGCAATCGGGTAACGCACGGGGTTGTCGGTGGGCACGGTGAAGGCGATGCGGGTCTTGTCACGCTCGATCAGCGCATCGGTGCGGTACACAAAGCCCGCATCCACCTCACCTCGCGCCACATAGTTCAGCACCTGGCGCACGCTTTCGCCAAAGATCCAGCGCGGGTGCAGCGCGTCCGTCAGGCCCGCCTTCTGCACCGCTTCCATCGTGTAGCGGCCCACGGGCACGGTGGCCGGGGTGCCGGTGGCAATCCGCTTGAAGTCGGCGCCCGCCAGGCCCTGCAGCGCCTGGGGCGTCTTGGTGGCGCTGGACGGCACGACCACTACCAGCGTGTTCTGGGCAAAGTCGGCCCGCGTGCCGTCGGTCAGCAGCCTGGCGGTGGCGGCGCGGTTCATGGTTTCCTGGTCGGCCGAGGCGAATACGTCCACCGGCGCACCCTGCTGGATCTGCGCCAGCAGCGGGCCCGAGGCCGCGAAGTTGAAGGTGATCCTGCTGCCCGGGTGGGCCTTCTCATAGGCCTGGCCGATGGCCTGGAAGGCATTGGTCAGGCTGGCCGCCGCCGACACCGTCAACTCCTGGGCGTGCAGCGTGGACGACAGGGCCAGGGCGCACAGGCCTGAGGCCAGCGCGCGGGCGAAAAAGCTGGGGCGTTGCATGACCGCAAACTCGCTATTCTTAAATGGAATAGCGGCAGTGTAATGGCTGCGCCACAGGATCCTCGCGCCACAATGGATGGATGCAACCTCCTCGACTCAGCGATGCCCTCGGCCACGGCGTGGCCGACAAACGCATCGACATCCTGCGCGCCATCGGCCGCACCGGCAGCATCTCGCAAGCCGCCCGTGATGTGGCCGTGAGCTACAAGGCCGCGTGGCAGGCGGTGGACACCCTCACCAACCTGGCCGGCGTGCCGCTGGTCGGGCGGGCCGTGGGTGGCGTGGGCGGTGGCGGCGCATCACTCACGGCCCAGGGGCAGCAGCTGCTGGACCTGGCCGATGCCCTGGACGAAGCGCGCCAGGCAGTGCAGGCGCGCTGGGCCGCCCGCCAGGGCAATGCGCCTGGGCCCGCCCAAGCCGCTTACGCCCGGCTCGCACTGCGCACCAGCATGCGCAACCAGTTGCCCGGGTTGATCGCCACGCTGCAAGGCCAGGACCGCATCGCGCGGGTGACCGTGCAGTTCGGCGAGGCAGGGGCGGCTGAAAAAGCCCCTGCGATGACGGCACGTATCACCCGGGAAAGTGCAGAGTTGCTTGGGCTGGAGCCGGGTATGCCTGTGGTGGTGCTCTGCAAGGCCACTGCTGTGCGCGTCGTGGCGGCAGGGCAGATTGCGGACGGCAAGCCCGGGCAGGACAACCAGATGCAAGGCCCCGTGGCGGCCGTCGCCATGGGTGCCAGCGGCGACGAGGTGACGCTGGGGGTGGCCGGCGGTTTGCAACTGGTGGGCTTTGCCCCTGGCGGCAGCGGACTGCAGCCCGGGCAGCAGGCGCTGGCAGTGGTGGACGAAACCGCTGTAGTGATTGCCTTGCCCGGTTGAAAGAGCGCCGTGCGCACCCAGATGGGTAGCCACTCCTCTGTTTCCGGGGTGTTTACCGACGGCGGAGGGCTGCTGTGTCTATGTATTTCGTGATCGCTGCAGTGGCGGTGCTGCTGCTGGTCTTGTGGCTGGTCTCCGGCCCGGTGCGCACGGCCTGGCGCCGACAGCGGCTGCGCAGCCAGCCTTTTCCAGCGGAATGGCGCGAGATCCTGCGCCGGCGGGTGCCTTACTTCCGGCAGATGCCGGTGGACCTGCAATTGCAGCTCAAGCAGCATATCCAGGTCTTCATGGCCGAAAAACCCTTCATCGGCTGCGCCGGGCTGGTGGTGACCGACGAGATACGCGTCACCATCGCCGCGCAGGCCTGCCTGCTGCTGCTGAACCGCCGCACCGGTTACTACCCGCAGTTGCGCCAGGTGCTGGTGTACCCGGCGGCCTTCCTGGTGCAGCGTAGCCAGTACGACGGCGCCGTGCAGCATGAGCAGCGCCACGCCCTGGCCGGAGAGTCGTGGTCGCAGGGGCAGGTCATCCTGTCGTGGGACGACGCCTTGCAGGGGGCGTCTGCCGCGGGGGACGGGCGCAACGTGGTCATCCACGAGTTTGCCCACCAGCTCGACCAGGAGAACGGCGACGCCAACGGGGCGCCGTACCTGGGCGGTGGCGCGGCCCGGCTGCAGCGCTGGTCGCGGGTGCTGGGGGATGCTTTTGCCCAGTTGCAGGCGCAATTGCAGCGGGGAGAGCCCACCCTGCTGGACGGCTATGCCGCCACCAACCCGGCCGAGTTCTTTGCCGTCGTGTCCGAGGTGTTCTTCGAGCAGGCGCCCGAGCTGGCCCAGGCGCATCCGGCCTTGTATGCGGAGCTGCGTGCGTTCTACCGGGTGGATCCGCTGAGTTGGTGAATCACGATGCGGCGCCACCCATGGGGGCATGGTCTTGCCATAATACGGAGTAGTGAAACATTGTGAAACAATGTGACACCGAAACACGGAGCAGAGGAGTACATATGGCCATTCAAGGAAGCCGGCGCCTGGGCGCCACGCAGCAGCAGGTCTGGGATATCTTGCGCACCCCCGAAGCGCTGCGGCGCACCATGCCGGGCCTGAGCCTGCTGGAACCCCAGGGCGCAGACCGTTACCGCTGGAGCGCCGATCTCCAGGGCGGGCAGCTTTCCAGTCGCATCGAGGGCAATGCCAGCGTGGGCGACAAACAAGCCCCCCTTGGGGCCGTGTTGACCTTTGACGGTGTGGCCAACGGCGGTGCGGCCTGGCAGGGCAGCGTGCAGCTGCGCCTGGCCGAGTTGGCGAATGGCCAGTGCACCGTGGGCTGCACCGTACATGCCACTGCCGCTGGAACCGACCAGCATGTGGTGGATGCGCTGGCCGCATCCCTGGTGGACGATTTCCTCGCCCGCCTGGGTGTGGAGGTTCATCTCCAGTACCCGCCGGCAGGTGCCGACAGTGAGGATGATTTCGCCTCCACCCTGATGACCGACCAGCCCCCGGCAGGCCGCGCCGGCAGCGCGCTCTACAAGGACGACAAGAAGTTCCCGGCCTGGGTGTGGCCCGTGCTGGCGCTGGTGCTGCTGGGCTTGTGGTGGCTTACGCGTTAAACCCCGCCCAACATAGCGCTTTCATTTCTATAGCAATGAGTGGTTGCTGGACAGAGTCAGAAAGACGTTTTTATCAAGCGGCACGCCGTTTACGCAGTTGCACCGCGCCCAGGACGGCAGCGAGTAATATGGTCAAGAACAAAGCCCACTCGTGCAGGGTCGGCACGGGATTGACCTGAACAGCTTGGGCCTTAAAGGTCACCGCCACATCGCAAGCAGCATCTACCGGGCCCGTGGTGAATTGGGTGCCTGATTGCGAACCTCCGCATGTGCTCACCACTGTGTCCACCACGTAAGAGGGATCGGGGGCGATCGTGAAGGTAAAGGTTTCCCCCACGGGCACTGTCTGTGGTGTCGCAGGCGTAATGCTGCCCCCTGGCCCGGCGCTCGGTGTGACCACGTGGGCAGTGGCTCTGAAGGTCGCTGTGACGTTGCAGTCCTCATCAACCGGATCGGTCGTGTAGGTATTACCAGCCAACGCGCCTCCGCAGGTGCCGCCCGTGGTGTCGATCGCGTAATTCGCATCAGGCGCCACGGTGAAGGATGCCGTTTCACCGTTCAACACAGCCACCGCTGCGGGCGCTGATATGGCGCCACCCGCTCCGGCACTTGCCGTGACCAGGTAGCCGGGTGTGCACCATCTTGACCAGTCGATTTCGCCTGTGGCGGCGCTCCATTCGGTGTCGGTGGGTGAGGGCGCGTGGAGGTAGTTGGGGCACAGGCTGGAGCCGCCGGCTAGCAAACCTGATGGCGCTGCTGGCGGGGTGCCTGTGAGCTTGTTGGTGCTGACGCGAAAATCCTGCAGCGTCGTCAGTCCCGAGATATTGGGTATAGGGCCCACCAATTGGTTGTTGTTTGCGTGGAAAACTTCCAAGGCGCTGGCACTGGAGAGATCAGGTAGGAAGCCTGTGAATTGGTTGTTCGTGGTCCAGAAACCGCGTAACGCCGTTAACCCGGATACGCTGGGCATGGGACCGGTCAAAGCGTTGTCACTGAGGTTGATCCGCTGCAGCTCGGTGAACGCTGTGATTGCAGGCATGGGGCCGGTCAGGTTGTTGCCAGACAGATGAATTTCAGTCACCCGGTGTACTTCAGGACCGCCCGTGCAAACGACGCCAGCCCAAGGAGTCGGTCCGCACGGATCGCCACTCAGCCAATTGGTGTTGTTGCTCCAGCCCGCACCATTGGTGCTGTTGTATATCTCGACCAGCGCGTCGTACTCGACCGTCGGCACGGCGGCGCTGGCGGGGGCCGTGAGTGCTATCAGTGGCATCACGGCCAGAGCGGCACACAAGCGTGTAAAACAAGCCATAAATTTCCTCCTTAACTCCGCAGAGTTCAGTTTGATTACGTGATTTGGCGCTTGGCTTCGTGCTCGTGTTTGCAGTGAATTCGCATTCACAACGTCAGCGTTTGTTACTTACTTTACAGATGTCTAAGGGGATCGACAATCTCGCAATTCCCAAGAGCAAGGCAGTTTCTAGGCTGAAGTGCGGCTATCACATCCCCTTGAACAACCCCCCATACACCCGCCCCACGCCCAGCACCGCTGCTCGCCCGCGCAGGGCCAGGGTCAGCTTGCCGGCCTCGTCGCGCAGCACCCGCTCGATGGCGTCGGCGCGCACCACGGTGCCGCGGTGTACCTGCCAGAACTGGCTGGGGTCGAGCTGGGGCAGCAGGTCTTTCAGCGGGGTGCGGATCAGGTATTCATGGCTGGCGGTGATCACCCGCACGTATTTATCGGCCGCCTCGAAATACAGCACCTCCTGCACCGGCACCAGGTGGATCTGGTGGCCCACGCTGGCCTGGATGTGGCGCAGATGTGCTTGGGCCGGCGCGGCGGGCAGCAGCAGCTGGCGCAGCTGTTCCAGCGTGTGGTCCATGCCGTGGCGGGCCGGGGCTGCGGCATTGGCCGCGGGCAGGGAGCGCTGGATTTTCTCCACGGTGCGGGCCAGCCGGGCGGTCTGCACGGGTTTGAGCACATAGTCCACAGCCTGGGCGTCGAAGGCCTCCAGCGCATGCTGGTCGTAGGCGGTGACGAACACCAGCGCCGGGAAAGGCCGGCCGGTGGCGGGCCAGGCTTCGGCCAGCTCGGCGGCGGCGTCCAGGCCGCTCTGGCCGGGCATACGGATGTCGAAGAACAGCACGTCGGGCTGCAGCGTCAGCGCCTGGGTGACGGCGGACGCTCCGTCGCCCACCGTGGCGCAGATTTGCAGCGCGGGCCAGACGGTGGCCAGTTCGGCCTGCAGCGCCAGGGCGAGCAGGGGCTCGTCCTCGGCGATCAGCGCAGTGGGGGGGGCAGGGTTCATTTTTGCAAGGGGAAAGTGATGTGCGCAGCCGTTCCGCCTCCGGAGACAGCTATCAATTCAAGAGCGCCATCCACGCCGTAGGCCGTGGCCAGGCGTTCGCGTACCTGGGCCAGGCCGAAGCCGCCGGCACCTGGGGCAGCAGGGGCTTGCATGCCAGCGCCGTTGTCGCTGACGCGCAGCACCAGCCGGCCGCCCTCGCGCCGGGCCTGCACGCTGATGTGGCCGCCGGCCACCTGGGGCTCCAACCCGTGGGTGATGCTGTTTTCCACCAGCGGCTGCAGCAGCAGGGTGGGCACGGGGTGGTTGGCCAGTTCGTCGGGCAGGTCCAGCGTGTAGGCCAGGCGCGGGCCCATGCGGATGGCCATCAGGGCCAGGTAGTCGCGCAGGCGGTCGAATTCGGCGCGCAGCGGGTGCTGGGTGCTGCGCGACGCGGAAAGCGTGG
>Ga0208693_1001309_pt1 | contig 18053 bp, 18 predicted proteins | sample AD_UKC071_MetaG_FD_184438 | JGI IMG/M metagenome (GOLD analysis project Ga0208693, IMG submission 184438) | Active sludge microbial communities of municipal wastewater-treating anaerobic digesters from USA - AD_UKC071_MetaG (SPAdes) (version 2) | ecosystem: Engineered > Bioreactor > Anaerobic >... | reverse complement strand
GCCATAGGCAATACATTGACTGAATTTTCAGAAATTCAAAGGGTAAAGCTCAGTATTGAAGGTAAGACACAAGGCGAGATAGACGGATATTCCATAGAAGAATATTGGGGCCATTTTGGACTGCCTAGCGAAATAACGAGGAATGAAGAGGTCATAGTTCCGTAGGATTCTCGCCAGCCTCTGGGTCAGTATAGCTAGGTGCGTTCTCTAACTCCTCTTTTCGTGTGATCAACTCCGTGGAGGGTTGATAGAATAGTTCCCAGCAAACGTGCTTGTCCAAGACGATGTCGCGAACTTGTCTTTCTCGCTGAGTAAGTTGTTTAGAATTGCCACTTTTCACTTCAATGAATACGACCTGTTTTAACTGACCGTCACTAAGGCCATCAAACACGATAAGGTCCACGGGTGTTCCTAAGAAGCGAGCGTCTTTTGGGTTGTACTTGAAGTCAGGCAAAAATGGCACCAGATGCTCTGTTATTTGACCCAGCATGACCGATTTGCTACGCTTAGTGGCGTCTTGCCTAATCTCTTCTTCCACTTCCAGCTTCCACTGTTCCAGGACTGCTTTATACTGCTGATCAATGGACTGCTTCAAGGTTTCTATTTCTCGGCTTTTCCAGTCTTCAAATTGCGCCTTCCAGTATGCTTCCGCACGGAGTTGATTTTCACGTAACTGGTTTTCATATTGCTGGTAAAGTTCTCTTCGTGTTCTTTCTAGGTCTCGCTCAAAAGCCAACCTGAAGAACAGTAGGATGACTATGCCCACTGACAAACCAATCAAGAACCACCACATAGCAGTATTGTAATGCAAAAGGGGCCAGCAGGAGTGTTGCTTTGGCTGGCTCCACAAAATGTGCTATGGCTTTTCTACTACGAGCTTAGAAGCCTATCAATAATTTGCATGTAAACGTGAGGGAGTTTTCTGAGTGAAGATACTTCAACGTATTCATTTGGTCCATGCACGTTTCCGCCTTTGGGTCCAAAATCGATAGCTTTCACACCCAGGGGTGTGAAGTAGCGTGAGTCTGCTGCGCCTGCACCTTCAACTGCCTTGGCACGTTCCCCGTTTTCCTTTAGAACCTGGAGTATTGTTTGGACAAATGGTTCTTTGGGGTCTGTAAAGAGAAAGCCAGCTTTTTCCTTGTTGCCAAAGTCTACCTCGGCGTCAGGCAAATTGTAAGAAAGCACTTCTTTTAATGTCCGTTCAATGTCCTGATTGTCATGGCTCATAGCTCTTATATCCAAGGAAAGAGAATGCCTGGTGCCATCAAAAGCATACATATTGGGTGTTATGGAGACACCAAAATCGCTGTATTTCTCAGCCTTTATGGTAGCTCTTACTAAAGGGACAACAGCTCTTATAAGCCTTGTTAGGTTTTCATCTACTTCTACTTCTGACTGCGTTCCCTGGTCTGGCTTTACATATCTTAGAGTGATCGCCCCGGGTACCACGTTGGATTTGAGAAAGGCTCCAGTGAGGGAGACAGCTTCGTAATCAGTTTCGCGTAGGAACTGAGACGCAGCTATTAAAGGATGGGTGTCCACGCCTGGCAAGAAGTAGGCAGCATGCCTCGTCTCCACAACGGGTGTACGAATTTCAAAGGTTTGTTCCTCAAGTTTGCCCGTTGTTATTTTCTTTGCAGTAGGGACAGAAATAGTTACGCTAAAACCTTTTCTTCTTCGAACTATGGGGATCATGCCTGTACCATCCGCATTTATCAAGAACGAAGGCAATTTATTAGTCTCGCTGAGTTTTTCTGCGATGTACAGAGCGGTGGCTCCTCCAGTTTCTTCATCACCTGTGAAGGCAAACAATACTTTGCCGTTTAGCGGTTTTTCTTTGAGCTCTTTTAGGGCAAACATGAGGGAGGCGACGTTGCCTTTATCATCCACGGAACCTCTGCCGTAGGCTTTATCGCCTTCCACGGTCAATTTAAAAGGTTCATAGTGCCATTCATCTTTACTTACAGGTACTACATCAAAATGTGCCATGACCATGACTTTTGGCAAGCCTTCGCCTATTTCACCAACAACAGCATAGGCGCCATTGTGCTCGATTATCTCGCTATCAATGCCCCAAGATTGCAAAGTGCTTTGTATAAACGCGGGGCACTCCCTGGAAGGCATCTCACCTTTGCTTGGGTCATTTACAGTCTGAAATGAAACCAGGCTGGAAAGTAAATCTATGACATCCAAAATGCAACACCTCCTATTTACATCTTTCCCCTTTAACTATACTCTCGAACAAGAAGCTTAACAGAAAGCATTTACTGAATGGGTTCAGTCTACTATTTGGAGCTCCTTGGGGAAATGGTTCAGCACTTCACAGCCAGTTGGTGTTACCAATACTAAATCTTCAATACGAACGCCGAACTTACCGGGCAAGTAAATGCCCGGTTCAATAGAGAAGATCATACCTTCCTGTACTATATCCGTATTGACTGAAGATACATCGCCAGTTTCATGTACATCCAGACCGATGCTGTGCCCTGTACGATGAGTGAAATAACCACCAAAGCCGAAGTTTTCAATGTGATTGCGAGCCGCTGCATCGATGTCGCAGAATCTTACGCCTGGTTTCACAGTTTCAATGGCCTTTAGGTTTGCTTCCAAAACGATGTTGTAAATTTTCCTTTGCAAGTCGTCTGCTTTCTTGTAGAAAACTGTTCTGGTCATATCTGAGCAGTAGAAATTTTTACGGCAGCCAATATCAATGATGACACTATCGCCTTCCTTTAACGAAGTAGTTGAATCACTTTCGTGGTGCGGGTCAGCGCCGTTAGGGCCGTAAGCAATAATGGGTTCAAAGGAATATCCATCTGCTCCTAGTTCTTCGTAAATGTCCAGCAGCAAGCGACTCACCTTTTTCTCTGTATGCAAATTGGGAATTAGGTGCAAAACCCTTTCCATGGCTTGGTCGTTTATATGTGATGCTTCTCTCATAAGCTGTTGTTCCATGTCATCCTTTATGGCACGTACACTATCAACAATACTGGAGATGTCCACAAAATCCTTTATGGGAATAGGGGATTGGTGCATGAGCTCTATAAGGAAACGGGCAGGCCAGTTCTTGTCAACCCCTAGAGGCTTGTCAGGGGCAATGTGGGGTAAGAGTAAAGCAATGGGATCCTGAGAATCGTTGTAGGTTACCACATCCAGACCAAGTTTTTCCCTGATAGGGAACAGTTCATTTACAAAAAGTGTGGGGATTTGTTCACTTCTGATCAAGAGTACCAACATCCGTTCTCCTGGGTTTATCCACTTACCTGTGAGGTAGAAAATGTTTGTGGGGTCGGAAATGATCATTTGGGATAGACCAGCTTGGGTCATCCCTTCCAGTACTTTTTCTAAACGCTTCTGATTCATATGGGTTCTTACCTCCTTTACAAAGATTGTACGTTCCTTTTGCAGGAGGTAAGAACCCTTATTCTTTGTGCAAATTAGGTGCTCTGCTGCAGCAAGGTTCTAATGGATTCCCAGCGCTGTTCTTTGGGAGCTCTCTGGGTAGCAATGTTTAAATCTCCAAGTAATCTCTCATGGTAAGTTGGAACCTGCTCTACTTGGTAGAAAATCCCGATGGGAAGCTTTTCTGTCTGCTCTGCAAGTTTCATGGCTTCTTCCACTGTACTAACTGGCTGCGGTAAGATTTCTACTTTGCTGTTGTAGAGCTTGTAAGTATCGTTAAAGGAAACGCACGGCTGGAGCACGTCAACGAAAGAAAAGCCCTTGTGCTTCATAGCTTGGTAGAAAACATCCGTAAGTTCCTTAAGCTTCCCTGAAAAACCCCGCGCAACAAAGGTGGCTCCTACGCTAAGCATGAGCTTTATTGGATTAAGCGGCTCTTCTGGGCTACCAAAAGGTGTGGACGGTCCTCTAAAACCTTCTGGCGAAGTAGGAGTGAACTGCCCTGTGGTTAAACCGTAAACGCCGTTATCATGTATTATTACTGTTATATCAGCGTTTCTCTTGGCTGCAAAAATGAGGTGTTCGATGCCTTCCCCGAAAGCGTCACCATCACCGGCAAAAGCAACAACGGTAACCGAGGGGTTAGCCAGTTTCATGCCCTGGGCTGTGGCTATTTCTCTGCCATGTAGGGAATAAAAACCTGACAGATCCAAGTAGTCGAAAATCTTTGCGTGACAACCTATTCCAGCGGTGATGAGAATGTTATTTCTGCTTATGCCGTCCTCTTGTTCTAATCTTCTAACAGCATTCTTGAACGCATTGAAAATGCCGAAGTTACCACATCCTGGACACCATGTGTTTTCTGCATAAGTGGTCAGGTCATCAGGCATACTATATCACCTCCTTTATTTGCTGGGCGAGTTCTTCTGGATCAAAGGGTCTTCCGTCGTATTTCCTAATGGAAGCTTTAGCTTTTATGCCCGTTTTCTCTTTTATCAGGGTTTCAAAAGCTCCCATAACGCTTTGCTCTACTACGATGGGGTTAACATTTTTGAATTTTTCAAATTCCCACGTAGGGAACGGTTCTAAGTAAATAGGCTGAACCACTGTTGCTTCCAAATTAGCACACTGCAGTGCTTCCAGCACTGACATGGTTGTGGAACCGTAGGTAAAGATGACTGGTTCACCATGTCCAAATACGTTTACGGTGTGCATCTGCATAAGCTTCTGCACCAGTGTCTCTTGTTTTTTGGCACGTTTTTCATGCATTTTCGCTATCATCTGTGGGTCTTCGGTGGAAACGCCGTATTCATCATGTTCATAGCTGGTAAACTTTATCACTTGGTCAGAAGGTGGGAAAAGCAGAGGAGATATGCCATCTTCTGTTATCTTATACCTCAAATACTTCTCGTCACCGCCCCGATACATGATAGGCTCTGCCCAATATGCTTTAGTGGGGTCTATATCCACGGTCATGCGGCTTTCCTCAAGATGTTTTTCGGTTAGCAAAATGCCCAAAGTTTGGAATTCCTGTACCAGACCAAGCATTTCAGCGGCAAGGTAAAAAGCTTCTTCCATGCTGTAAGGGGAAGCCACCACCCGAGGAAATTCTCCATGCCCCTGGTTTATGGCAAAGCGCAGGTCTCCTTGCTCTGTGTAAGTAGGCACACCTGTGGAAGGACCAGGCCTAGAACCAAGTACTGCAAGTACAGGTACTTCTGCCATACCGGAAAGTGAGAATGCTTCCTCCATGAGTGCCATGCCACCTCCACTTGAAGCCACCATGGTTTTTAGCCCCATGCTGGCAGCACCCAGCGCCATGTTTATGGCAGCCAGCTCACTTTCAGGATGCATTACACCAATTTGGAACTCTTTCGCATGAGCAGCCAAGAAATGCAGTATGGAAGAAGCAGGTGTCATGGGATAGGCAAAGAAGAAATCTAGACCGCCAGCTACAGCGCCTAGTGAGATGGCTTCGTTGCCACTGATCATGGGAAGTGGTTTCTCATTAGTTTTCTTCAGTGCGAATTTTCCAAAAAGCTGTGGAGCTGCGGCATCATAGATCTCCATGGCGAAGTTGATGTTGTTTTCAGCATCTCTGTATTGTTCGCGGATGACATCTGCCAATTCATCCTTTGACATGCCAATACTTACGGCAAGGACTGTAACGGCACCCACGCCCAACCTAAGTTCGGAGTTCGTGTATTTCTTGGAAATGGTGGTAAAGGGTATCCCTATACCGTTTGGGACTGTTTCGTCTTTCATAGCATCTGAGTTGAAAACCATGATACCACCATCACGAAGATGATCTTTGTGCATATGGTAGCTGCGCTTGTCAGTGGCAACTACCAAATCTGCTCTCATGTAATGGCTTTTTATGGGATAAGTAGCTGAGGAAACCACTGCGAAATTGTGTCCGCCTTTTATAAGACTTTGGTAATCTTCCATTTCAAAAACTCTTCTGCCCATTCTTGTAAAAATGTAACCGGCTACGGCTCCAGCCTTTCTTATACCAGCTCCAGCCGTACCTCCGGCTATGAAGGTAAATAGTTCCTTTTCCACTTTGTCACCCCCTAGACAATGTAAATTTTAAAATGACTAAATATATTATACTTTCTTGTTCGAGCATATGTAAAAGAAAGGGCGCTTAAAAAGTCGCCGCTGTTTAGAAATCTGCTACAACTTCATCCATGCCGTCTTTCATGAATGCTCTGAACTATCCTCTAGCATTTTTACAACCTCACAGGCGTGTCTAAAGCGTCATGACTCGATCTGAGTAGTTCATAACCTGCGGCAGCTACATCTTTCATAAAATCTACTCTCTCTGGGACTTCAGAAGGGTCTCTTACCTGTCCTGCGCCACCGTGGACAATAATTGCTTTCATTTAGTTTTATCTCCTTCCCAAAAACCTTCATATTATTGTAGTTTCTTTTCTCTTATCAGGGTAGATTCTTCTTCGCTGTCCACAGCATCTTTCCGCTTAGGCTTGCTTTGGATACGTAAGCTGTTATAACACATGCATTTGGCAGTTGATTATGCTTCGCCGAAAGTCTTCACAAATAGAGCTATTTTAGCTAAGACGTTGGATTCTTAGTTTTTTCCTACAACTTTAAAGTACTATACGAACTTTTTCACAGTCACTCTTTGCTCCGTGCTCCCGTTCTGTGTAACATGGTCAAAGAGGTCTCTATCATTGAAAGGTACATCGATCACCTTTTTTCTAACAGTTCCAAATGGTTAAACCATAGGATTGAAATTAAGCGCGACAACTTTTGTAGGCTCCGGAAGTGTTTGGGCAGTTACTTCGAGCACGTCCAGTTGTTCATAAGGATGGTCTTTAACGAATGCATCAAGATCGCGTAGTACAGTTTTTAAAAAGAAGCTGGCATACTTCGTCTTGTAGTGCATGGGAATAGCAATGTTAGGTTTTAGCTGGTCAATGACCTTCCATGCTTCATCAGGGCCAATTGTGAAGAATCCCCCTACGGGTAGAAATATGACATTAGGCTGGCCCAGCGCTTCGAGTTCTTTTTCTGTTAGCAGAGTACCTAAATCACTTAAGAATGCCAAAACCATATTTTCGGCTTCGATGCTGAACAAAGAGATCTTGCCTCTTTTTGCTCCTTGGGCATTGTCGTGGAAGTAGGGAATGGCGGTGACCTTTACCCCATCAAATTCTTCTGTACCTTGTTTAAGCACTTTTTTGAACGCTTTTACTTTTTTAACACAGTTATGATCACCGTGTTCATGGGACACAAGGACTAAATCCACTTCTGGGAAAGAAGCTTTGTAGCCAGTGGAAGAGTTGTAAGGGTCAGTAAGTATCTTCACGTTTCCTGTTTCAATAAGGAAACATGAATGTCCAAGCCATCTGATTCTCATGCTGTTTTCACCTCCTTCTAAGGTTGATTGGGATTTACAGCTACGAAGGAGCCATTTTGTGAGCTGGATTGGTAAGCAGCTTCCAAAACGAGCTGAGCGCGATGGCCTTCTTCAAACGTGGGAGTATGATCTAAAATCTTTCCCTCTGCTACCGAGCTTAAGAACCAAAGCAAACTTGTCAGGTGTGTGTCTACCATAAAACCCTGAGAAAGCTTCGAGTTTGGGTAAAGTTTTACTATTCTTTTGTAGAATGGATCGTTAGCTAAGAGCTTCGGATCTGGGTAAATACGTTGCCCTTTTTCATCATAAAAGGTGGGGGAGTAGGGGTTGTGGTCCAAATCGATAAACAGAGAGCCTTTGTCACCGTAAATCCACATGCGATTAGCATCGTTGCCCACGGCGAGCCGGGATGCCTCAATGGTTCCCTTAACGTGGCCTTGTAGCTGCAAGCTCAAAGAAGCCCAGTCGTCTACATCTACCTGCTGGAGTGAGCCTTCTGAGTTTTTACGCTGCTTTACGATGGTGTCAGTCAAGCAGCTTACAGAATGAATTTCTCCAAGCAGGAACCGAACCAGGTCTATTAAGTGGATACCGAGGTCTGCCAAGGCACCGCCACCGCTTTTATTCTTTTGCAGTCTCCATGTCATTGCTTTTTCTGGCATGAGGTAGCTTGAGTGTAGCAGTTCGCCACGAAAAGCATAAGGGCGACCAATGATACCTTGTTTTATGGCAGCATGAGCGGAAGCCACAGCTGGGTTGAACCGCATTACGAATGCTACTTGATTTACGACGTTACTCTTTTGAACCTCTTCAACCATGAGCTTTGTCTGTTCACTATTGTTTGCAAGTGGCTTTTCACAGTAGATGTGTTTCCTTGCTTGAGCAGCCAATAAGGTTTGCTGGCAGTGGAGAAAATTCGGAGTGCATATATCTACTACGTCTAAATCTTCTAGCGAGACTAGCTTCTCCATGGTATCGACTATCTCTGCAAAGCCGCAGCTTTTGGCTGTTTCCATGTTTTCTGTGGGGTGAGTGCTGTAGAGTGCTTTCAAGTTAATGCTAAAATCCACGGGAACATTCAGTAGAGGTAAATTCCTAAGCCCAAGCAGGTGGGTTTTGGCTATGGTTCCTAATCCAGCTAAACCGTAATTGATCTTCATGTTTTCAACCCTCACAGTTCCACCTGGGTTACCTTGCTCAGGTAACGAGGTTTGTCCGGGTTAATGTTTCTTAAGCGAGCCAAATAGAACGCAAAAAGCTGAGCAAAAGTAACTTCAGAGAAAGGATAGAGCAGGTCATGGTTAGAGGGCAGTTCAAACCAAGCATCACCGAGCTTCAAAGCTTCTTCGTTGTCTGAAATTACAAGCACATGTGCTCCCACCTGTTTGATTCTTTCTATGACGTTTAGGCTGGCAGGTAATGTGGCATCGGCTGGTGCAAAAATGATAACGGGCGACATGTGGCTCAAAATGGCAATGGGGCCATGCAAAAAGTCCACAGATGACATGCCCCATGCATTTATGTAACAAGCCTCTTTAAGTTTCAGAGCTGTTTCCTCTGCGGCACTGTATGAGAGACCTGTGCCAAGAATTACTAGGTTCTGTGCCAGCATGTATCTTTGTGCCAAGGCTGATACTTGTTCTTTATGCCTTAAGATGGTTTCTACTGAAGTAAGGAGCGATACATCATCTAAGGGTTTATCTGCCAAGGCATAAGCTAACATGAGGAGAGAGGCCATAGAAGCGGTAAAGCTTTTCGTAGCGCACACACTTTCCTCTTTGTTCGCCTGCATGTAGATGGCATTTTCACCAGCTAGTTTATAGAGTGTACTCTCTTGGTTATTGGCTATGCCAACGGTTAGAGCGCCTTCTTCTTTTGCACGCTTTACGGTTTCACATACGTCGTCGGTCTCTCCAGATTGCGAAACGCCTACTACCAAAGCTTTGGATATTTGAGGTGGATTCTTGTACAGGGTGTACACAGAACCAGTACTTAAGGCAGAAGGGATGTTCGCTATGAGTTGAAATGCATACTGACCATAAATGCAAGCGTTGTCTGAACTACCTCTGCCAGCTAACAAGGCGAAGTCTGGAGCATACTGCTTTATGCGTGATGCAATTGCCTTAACGTTATCTGATTCCAGCTCAATTAGCCTTCTTAGTACTTCAGGGACTTCCTCGATTTCTGCTAACATTCTAAATTCTTGTTCGTTCACTGTATTTACCTCCTTGCTACTACATGGTTGCTAACTATGGTGGTGGTTTCTTAATGCCTCAATTATGATTTCGACTATCCTTTCTCCTTCTCCACGCTGCAGCAGGGTGGAAAGGGTTTCATACCCACCTTCATCATAGGCGCTCATGTCAGGAATGTAGCCAATGTAATCAGATGCATACCCCACAACAAAGATCTTCTTAGGTTTTAGTGCTTCTTCTATTTGCTTTCCCAATGTGGAAAATAACTCTCCTGGCACACCAACAAAGCTTACTTCTCCAAAAACTAGAATGTGTAAGGCTGTTTGGATAAGTTGAGCGCCATTTACAGCAGTGCTTGTTCTTATTAAGCTCTCTATGCCTTCAACCTTTGATTCCCAAGGTCGAAGGTTTTGTTCTCCTCTTAGTCTGGCGCGCTGGAGTTCTTCTTGTGCCTGCCTTAGCATATTTCGAAGAACATCCATGGGTGGCATTTCCTTTATCTTCAACTGAACCGGTATGGTGATGGCTTGGAACTTATCAGGGTCTAAATCAATTTCTTTAGTGTTTGGTATGCATCTTATCAAGCTGTCTTGTACGACCTTTGCGACGCGTTCTATCTCATCAAAATCGGATTTCTGCCGATAAAAGCGCGTGCTGACATCACCTGCTGCGCCGTTGAAGAACACGGCAAACTTTAAGTTATTTACCTGCTCAGTGAGCAAAGATGCAACTGTTCCAGGGAAATCAGCGCTTATTAAGTGATTTTGCTCGTGTAAAACGGTGGGATGACATCCGAAGTTATAAAGCAATGCCTTGCTACCGTCTTCACCCTGTAGTATTAGCATCTTGAAAGTGGGTAGTCGTTCCTCTGTGTTAAGCTCTCGGCGATTACCAAACACCCTTCGAGTAAAGGGGCATTCTCCAAACAGTAGCTTTCCTGATTTAACATCTTTCATTGATTCCAAAGCACTATTTACAGTCTGCTCCACTGTGTACTCAAAAAGAGTGCTGTCAATATTTCCCACGGCCTGCACTTTCCCATCAGGAGTTAGGAGTTTTGTGCTTTGAAGCCCTTCAGGACCTGAATGAGTATGGGTTGCAGCTATGAGAATATGGTCTTTGGGAATGCCTGTATGGCTCTCAAGTTGTGAAGCAACAGCTTGAGAGAAATCCAGAGAGATGGCAAGTGTGTCAAGCGCAATGAGGAAAAACTTTTGGTGTTCGGCAAATTCCAAATACAGTGCTTTTGCGTAAAGATCGTCATGAACACCTTCTGCTTTTCTCTCTCCAAGAAATCCTGCCATTTGTATCCCCAGTGGGAGTGTAATAGTTCTTTGAGAATACCCGTATTTAATCATTCTCTGCCTCCAAGAAGTGCTTTATGGCGAGCAAGACTCCTTTATCTTCATTGGAACTTGTAACAAAAGAAGCCTTACTTTTCGTAAAATCGTCGGCATTAGCCACGGCCACAGAGAACTTGACCACGTCGAACATGGTGGCATCGCTTTCATTGTCTCCAATGGCCATGACATGTTCAGGATCGATGCCGCAAATTTGCAACATGTGCTGTAGAGCACTGCCCTTTGTGACGCCAATTGCCATTATGTCCAAACAACCATCATCTGCTCGCATAACATCGATCTTGTCACCGAGAAGTTCTCTGAGCTCTTCTTTTAATTGGTTTAGATACTCTTCCTCAAGTATGATGGATACTTTTCTTACACCGACCATGGCTTCTGGTGGTATGTCAGAAAGATCAGTGTTTACCACAGGAGCGGGCTCTTTTTCTGTAAACACAGGTACTTCTGGTCTTTTGTAGCAAATCATGCTGTTACCCCGATAGAGATAAAGGTTACAGCGGTATCTCTTTCTTACCAAATGGTCTATGATAGCTTTTACCACATCTTCCTCTATAAACTGCTGATAAATGATTTCCTCCGTAACGGGGTCAACAACAACTGCTCCAGCTTCGCATATGAGTGGTACATCTATGGGGAATCTATGTGCGAAGGTTTTCACCGAGGGGTAGCCTCGTCCAGAAGCGATTGTTAACTTCACTTCTGGACTTAGCATGCCCTTTATCTCTTCTACATACTCTTGCGGCAGCTCAGAGTTATTGTTTAGCAAGGTGCCATCCAAGTCAGTAACGATAAGTTTCTTGATATGCTTGAACCTATCCCTTATGTCCTCTAAGATCTTATCGTTGCTAATCTGCTCTTGCATAGATGAGATTTCCCTCTCCTATGGTGGCTTCCACCTGAAGCGTTTCTTTATTCAAAATTACCATGTCAGCCATGGACCCTTTCTTTATGGTTCCGCGATCCTTCAGGCCTATGGACTTTGCAGGCAGTAGCGATGCACATGTGAAAGCTTCTCGTAGAGAAAGTCCACCGATGTTAATGAGATTTTTAAAGCCCTTATCCATGGTAAGTACTGAACCAGCTAGTGTTCCATTTTCTAACCTAGCTGAGGTTTCGTCTACGATTATTGTCCTATTCCCCAGAGTATACTTGCCTGGCTTCCCTAAACCTGCTGCCATAGTGGCGTCAGTGATGAGTACCAGCCGATCTTTGACGTACTTGCACATGATTTTCATGGTAGCAATGTGCGTGTGAACCCCATCTGCGATGAACTGTAAATAGAATGGATAAAGTAAACCCGCACCTATGAGACCTGGCTGCCTGTGTTGAAAGGGGCTCATGGCGTTGAAATAGTGTGTTATGGAGGTCGCTCCTTTTGCATAGGCTTTGGCAGCTGTTTCATAGTCTGTGGACGTGTGGCCCAAAGAAACACTAACGCCATACCCGGCGAAAAGTTCTATCATGTCCAGATGTCCTTCAATCTCAGGAGCCATGGTAACCATGAGAGCCTTGCCTTCACTAAGAAGCTCCATGATGTCATCTCTGTTGGCTTGCCTAAATAGATTTGGATCCATGGCACCGGGAACTTTCTTACTAATGAATGGCCCTTCCAGATGAAGTGCAAGTGGTTTCGCCCCTTTTACCTGGGCAAAGCTATTAGAAAGCTGCATTATGGGCTTTAGTGTTTCAACAGGTGCACCTGTGGTAGTAGGAAGAAATGCTGTGGTACCTGTAGAGGCAAGCTTTTCTGCCATGCTGCCTATGGCCTCTAATGTGCCTTCCATGGTGTCATGGCCTGCGAATCCATGAATGTGAACATCGACAAAACCAGGCCCTACTACGAAGTCGGTTAAATCTACCAGTTCAACCCCGCTTTCTGGTGGTTCAAATGAAACTTGCTCGATGCGTGAATTGTTCACTTCAATGTATACAGTGCCGTCAATGGGCTCTGGTGCATAAAAATGGTCTGTTTTTATCACATAGTGATTACTTTTAATTTGAATGGTCATTATGGCGTGCCTCCTAAAACTCCTGTTTTACTTGTTGATCCAGATGCGGTACCCGTATAGGTCTCTGTATTTTTCTTTTAATTTATCGTTGAACTCCGGGCCACCGTCAATGTTTGCACTCATGAGTACTGGTGGCTCAAAGTTATTTGCAAGCATTTCCTCGATGGCAAAAACTACTGTTTGGTTCAGAAGTAAATCTGCAGCAATGGAGGATGTACCACCCACTTTTGTGTAGAGTCCTTCTATTTCCACTGCAGCGTCTCCAGGTATGCTATGGTTATCCAGCACCACGTCTGCAAGTTCGAATAGTCTTTTCCCACTAGAGTGCCTGGATGTGCTGTTTTTACTTACTTCTAGGGCAGTTACAGCGATTAAAGGTACATTCTTGGATTTCACAAAGGATGCCATTTCGATAACAAAAGGATTCCTTCCTGAGTTAGATATCAAGACTACGCAATCGTTCTCTCTTAGGTCCCAACTTTCTATGAACTTTGTTCCTACTCCTTCAATGGTTTCGTAGCGCCCGAAGGTTTCTTCCATGACAGCTTTCGCTGGCAGCAAGCCACCAGCTCTGCCGGCAATCTCTATGGCAGCAGCGTAAGAGTGTCCACTGCCGAAAGCCTGTATGATGCCGCCATTCATGATGCTCTGCGCCATCAAGTGGCCGGCTTGTTTCATGTGCTCCTCTTCTCTTTCCAATAAGGGAATCAAATCTTTAATCACTTGAAAGTATTTCATTTTTTACCTCCTACTAGAGAATTCCTAAGTTTCTCCCATGGAATTTCATCCTGTTCTGCTACTTGACGGAAATAAACTCTTACTCCCATATTAGAGAGTTCTTCGATTGCTTCAATTTCGTTTTCCATGAGGTAAGCGTACAGAGTTGCTTTCTTACTGTTTTTCCGATTACTCATTGGTCCTATGTTAAATTCTTTGGGCAGTTCTGGATGACGTTTGAAGAGCTCTAAAGCTATTTGAGGGTTTTTCAACAATATTAGCGTGTTTGTGTTATCTCTTAGCGCTTCCTCCACGGCGTCGTACGCACCATCTAGAGAAAAAACTACCAATTTTACACCTGGCGGCACTGACAGTCTGTAAATGCTGGCCATAGTAGGATTTTTTGCTGTTTCGTCATCAATTAACAAGATTTTGTTGATGGAATAAGTCTTGAGGACACGCACTATTACTTGACCATGGATAAGCCTGTCATCACATCTTACTAAACTAACGCTCATGCATTTACCTCCTTATTTTCACAGCGTTTGCTTGCTTTCCCAGTACTGTCTAATAGTCTTGGTGAATCTTTCCGTTATTAGCTCAGGCCTAGTAATGGCTGAGCCAACTGTAACACACCACGCTCCTTTGTCGAATGCTGCTAGTACTTCCTCTGGAGTCCAGTACCGTCCTTCAGCATTTATTGGCTTGTCTATGGCTCTTGCCAACTGTTCTACAAGTTCGAGATCAGGGCCTTCTTGCTGAGTACTGTATGGTGTGTAGCCAGCCAAAGTTGTGGACACGATGTCTGCACCATTTCTTGCGGCTTGTATGCCTTCTTCCAGAGTACTTATGTCTGCCATGATTAAGGTCTTAGGATAAGCTTCCTTAATCTGCGATATGAGAGCGGCTATATCTTGGTAGGTTCTGTTGCGAGGAGTGCAATCGAGTCCAAGAACTTCAACTCCGGTGTCGCAAATGACAGATGCGGCGTCGAAATTGGGAGTGATTATGACATCGGATGAAGGATCCGTGTGTGCTGTGATCACTTTGTTTATCCCTACGATGGGCAAGTTGGTAACTTTCTTTATTGCAAGAATGTCATTTGGCCAGCAGGCTCTGATGCCTGCTGCGCCACCAATTTCTGCTGCTTTAGCCATTCGTGCCATGGTATCAGAACCATATAGAGGACTATCTTCATATGCTTGGCAGGAAACAATTAGTTTACCTTTGAGTTTTTCGATGGTGTTTTCCATTTTCACCTCCTTAAATCGCCAGAGCCTCTTATGAGGCTCTGGCAGCGCTTAGCTAGTTATTATGTTGTTATTGCTAAACGAAAAACCTAACTAGTACGCCTACAACAGCAATCACAAAGAAGACAAAGAATGTACGTCCTATGGTCGATTTTTTCTTAGCGATGAGATAGTATGCCAGTAGTGTTAAAAGAAGAGGTACAAGTGATGGGAAAATACTATCAAGGATGTTTTGTAGTGATATGACCATTTCTCCTGACTTAAACTCCCAACCCAAATTGGCAGCTACGTATGTTGCCGAAATACCTCCAACTACAGTTCCTCCCACGATTGCCGCCGCGTCTGATATTAAGTCCTTTAAACCAGAAGCTAAAATGGCTTCTACAGCGTTTATTCCGGACCTATAGCCCATGTTGAAGAGCCACATTGTGAGTGGAATCATTGTGCCAAGGAAGACCACAATGTAGAATAAAGGTCCAGCGATACTTCCATCTTTCGATAAACCAAGACCAATACTTAGCAAGATCGGGATGTAAGTTCCTGGCAACAACGAATCGCCTATTCCTGCAAGAGGGCCCATCAGTGCTGTTCTGGTATTGATTATGATTTCATCGTCTATATCAGCCCCCCTGGCTTTTTCTTCTTCCATCCCAAGGACTACACCCGGGACTATACAGCCTATGTTCGGTTCTGTATTAAAGAAAGGTGTGTGCCTAGCAAGAAGGGCTTTCTTCTCTTCTACTGTGTTGTACAGTTTATCCATGACTGTGCCTAGCATTCTCACGATTGCTGGGGCCTGCATGCGTTCCATGTTTTGCACCGAAAGGTTCCAGAACATCCATGAGAAGTAAGCCTTTCTGACATCTCGCCCACTAAGCAATGACCCTTCTTTAGTAAGCCCTTCAGTGATTGGCTGTTCAGTAACCATGGTAGCTGACCTTTCTGCTCTCTTGTACCTTATATCGAGATAAGCTAAGAAAACTCCTATTAATAGAACAGGGACGATGGACGTCTTCCATACTGCTACCAATGCGAACCCTACCAAAAAGTATAGAAGCTCAAAATCTTCCTTGATTATGAAAGATAGCAGTAATCCGAAACCAACTGCTGGCAGTATTGAACCAAAAGTGACTAACATTGTTTGGACGATTGGCGGTATGAGTTTAGAAATTTGGGTTATATATGGAGCTCCAAAATAGTTAATAAGAAAAATTGGGAAGAAGCGAACTATGAAGTTTGTAATCTGACCATACACGGGAACATTAATGGCCGTCCTTAGTTTTCCTTGTTCGATTAACCTGTCTTGCCAGTGAACGAAAAGGCAGTTTACGGTAACTACCAGATACACCATTGCGACTCCAAAGAAACTCAGTGGGACTGAAAGTGCAACAGCTTCTGAGCTAGGAAGTCCTGCTATCATGGCAAGTGGTATGCCAATGTAAGCAGCAAAATTAACGTCAGCTGGCATGGCTCCGCCTGGCGTTACTAGTCCGATGTACAAAGCTTGAACTGCGGCGCCCATTAAAATGCCTGTCTTGACATCGCCCAGAATCAGGCCTATGATCATGCCTGCAACAAAGGGACGCCCAGTCGTGTACCAACCGCCTAAACCACCCAAAAGCCAAGGTGAATAAATAGACGACATGTAACCTATGAGTGCGATAAGCAAAGCTTGCCAGATACTCATGTGCAATCTCCTTTCTCTTTGTACGGGGCGAATAAAAACTCAACCCGCGCCAAATTGAGTGGGTAAAGAAGCTGCTGGCACTAGACCAGCAGCTTCTTCTTTTTTAACTCTTCCACTAGATCGATATCTCTGTCTGCAGGTGTCCTTTTTGGAGTGATGCGATAGCCGTAGGCTGTAATCTTTTGGTATGTTTGAGCATCTTCTGACGTTACTGCTATCCACGGGAATACCATCACAGGCTTTGTGCCTGGAACAGGCGCCTGATTTCCCACGTTCACCGATTCAAACTTCAGCCCACCGTCTAGAAGTCCTAAGGCATCCTCAGGTGTTTTGGCAATGACTAGCGCTGCACCAGGTTGATTTTCTAGTGTCTTCAAATAATCTATGGCTTCTTTCACTCCCAACACTTTGGTAGGAAGACCCCTGGCAGCTTGAGGCAGCATAATCTTTTGTATGGGGTCAACGGCAACTTTGTCGTTTACTACTATGATCATATTCGCCCCGTAGAAAGAACACCACGTAACTGTTACCTGACCGTGTATGAGTCTGTTGTCAATGTGAAGATGTAGTTTCACTTATACCAACCTCCTTGAGCGAATTTTAGCTGTTTTCAAGTGAAGCTCTGAGCAGTTGGGTGAGATTTTTTATGGATTCAACGCCCGCAGTCATAGCGTTAGCTGAAAGCTCTTGAAGAGAGCTACTTTCTCTAAAGCTTACTATCTCCAGTAGCATGGGCAAATTAACACCCGTAATTACTTCCACATTTTCGTTTAGTAGATAAGCTGCAGCGTTACTGGGGGAGGCACCAAACATATCTACAAAAACCAGTACGCCGCTACCGTCGTCAAGCATCTTAACAGCACTTAAGATTCTTTCTTTGAGTTCATCGATGCTGTCGCCTTCCTTTAAAGATACAAAATCCACCTTTTCTTGGGGTCCAGCTATCATCTGCATAGCATCCAATAATCCTTCTCCGAGTCTGCCATGGGTCACAATTAACATTCCTACCATGTTTCACTTTTCCTTTCTCTTTAAGCTAAGATTCCAAGAGCACCGCACACAATACCAATAACTACTAACAGGAACAGTATCTGCAGAATGCTCCATTTTCTGGAACGTAGCAGCCAATAAACCAAGAAGACAAAGGTCAGTGGCAGTAAATAGGGCAGTAGCTGGTCGAGGAATGTCTGTATCTCTACTACTTGCTCAACGGTTTTGCCTTCAACGACCACGGTTCTAGCAAATTTAAGTGGCGTCTTCACCGAAGCTAAGATGGATGGAATAAAGCCACCCATGACTCCCAAAGCGAACATGCTTGCAAGGTCTGTAATGGTAGTGAGTGCTCTGCTGCCTGCAGTCTTCACTAAGTTTATGCCCTGGTTGTATCCTAGCCAAAAACCGGGGAACATTACGTAGAAATAGATGAATCCTAAGATCAGCATGAGAACAGCTCCAAACCAATTTCCACTTAAGGCCATGCTGGCAGCAAACACCGCGAAGATAGGCTTCATAAGAATGGCCGCAATAGTGTCTCCTATACCAGCCA
>Ga0208693_1001307_pt1 | contig 18097 bp, 20 predicted proteins | sample AD_UKC071_MetaG_FD_184438 | JGI IMG/M metagenome (GOLD analysis project Ga0208693, IMG submission 184438) | Active sludge microbial communities of municipal wastewater-treating anaerobic digesters from USA - AD_UKC071_MetaG (SPAdes) (version 2) | ecosystem: Engineered > Bioreactor > Anaerobic >... | reverse complement strand
ACCTTTAAGAAGTCCTGCGCCCCCTCGCGGCGCGCTTGATCATCCTACCACCCTGGTCTCTACTCTGTCAACCCGGTAGTTTCTCCCAGCGCTTGCCGCCTCGCGGCGCAAGAATTATATTATCATGCCACCTAGGCTATGTCAAGGTTATAACCGGGTTTTTAGGGGCATAATAAAGGTACTTCGCATATTTTGCGCAGCACCTTTTGTATTATACTGAATACAAAGCGGTTTGACAACACCTTCTTGTGGTAATGTGTTTCCATGAATAAAAGCCTCCCGATAGGAGGCTTGGATGATTAAAATAACTACATCGCTTTTTTACCGCGTTTCTTTTCTATATATATGGCTGCATCCGGACAGACCATCTCACAGATCAAGCACGCTATACAGCTTTCTTCATCTTTGGGTTTTACAATGGGTGTGCCGTAGACTCCTAATTTCTCAGACCAAATCAAAACATCATTTGGACATTTTTCTTTGCATAATCCACAGCCCTTACAGAAATCAGGGAATATATGAAAATTAGCCTTTTCCATGGGCGTTGTCAAAGGTTCCAGCTGTTTTTTGGTCATTTATTTTGCCACCCCTTCCTTAAGGGCATTTTCTGCCAACTGTTTACCGATCTCCAGAGCCTTGAAGTTAAGTTCCCGCAAATCCGGGTTCTTTTCAAATTTGTAACCTAACTTGTGTTCCAAAGCTTCTTTGGCAGTCTCAAAAGTAACTACATTGGTCAAGCCGATAACCGCTCCCATAATGATAATGTTAAATACCCGCGGATGCAGCTCATTGTTAGCGGTGTTGATAGCGGGCAGGCCCATGATCTGTTTGGCCTCCTTGGGCAAATCTGCCGGATCCACATCAAACCCATCATCATATACAAAAAGGGTATTACTATCCGAATAGGACGCGGTTCTTCCCACAGCCCGCTCGCTCATGGCAATGACCACATCGGCTTTGTTAAATTTGGGAGCTCCTATACGGGAATCGCTTACTTGAATAAAGGCTATGGACACGCCGCCGCGCTGCTCTAAACCAAAGTTTGGAATATAAATAGCTTGTTTATTCTCATTATAAGCGGCTTCAGCCAGTATCTCCGCTACCGATTGTACTCCCTGTCCGCCTTCACCGGCAAGAGCAATTCGTACCAATGCCATTATTTATCGCCTCCTTTGCCAAAGGGGCTTTTCAGCTCGCCTACTGGGAAAACTGGCTCCATTTCGTCCTCAAGAAAATGCCAGGTTTGCTGGGCATTAGTGCGCCAGTTGGTGGGACAGGTAGACAGTACTTCCACAAAGGAGAAGCCGTTGCCTTCCATCTGGTTGCGTAAAGCATTCTTTAAAAAGCGCTTTAACTGCTTGTACTTGGATACGGTGGCTCGGGCAACATAGGCACCCTCAGGGGTTAATTCCGCTATGAATTCCGGCCCTTTGGTAGGATAACCGGTTTTCTCCGGATCACGTCCATAAGGAGTGGTTTCGGTTTTTTGACCCGGCAGGGTGGTGGGAGCCATCTGGCCGCCGGTCATGCCATAATTGGTGTTGTTGACCAATATGAGGGTAACCTTTTCATTGCGCACGGCGGAATTAAGCAGGTGCTGGGATCCAATGGAGTACCCTCCGCCATCACCCATATAGCCAATAGTTATCAATTCGGGACGGGCCCGTTTTATGCCTACCATCACCGGGGTAGTACGTCCATGATGAGTCTGAGTGGAATCACAGGCAAAGAAGTTCCAAGAAAGCAAGGAACAGCCGATGTCGCACCCGAATATAGTCTGGTCTTGAATTTCCAACTCATCGATTACTTCTCCTAAAGCTTTTAATACAATTCCATGACCGCAGCCAGGACAAAATTTATGCGGTTTGGACGGTAAATACCATGATTTGGGGATTGCCGGTGTGATCATCTGGATGGTTCCTCCTTTCTTAAAGTACGCTCTTGACTTTATTGATAATATCGTAATCTACAATGCCTACACCGGGCATATAAAGATGCTCTATTTTAATAGTTTCGCCGTAAATCTCCTGTTTGGTCAAACGTTCAAACTGACCATAGGAGGACTCGGCTATCAGCAATATTTTAGCCCCGCTTTTAGCTATAGCCTCCCGCAATTGCTGGGAAGGATAAGGTCTCAGGGTGATGGGGCGGAAATATCCCGCTTTAATGCCCTGGGCTCGCAAGGCTTTTACGGCATCATCTGCCGCCCGGGATACAATCCCGTGGGTGAGAATAATGATATCAGCATCCTCGCAGCTATGTTCCTGCCATTCTACCAAATCGGGAGCAATTCTTTCATAATCTGCAGAAAGCTTCATTACCACTTCATACAGTTCTTCTTCCAAACTATAAATATTGCAAAGATGCTGGGGCTCTCTTCCTTCGCCGATTTTTCCGGGCAATCCTACCAGTGGATAGGTGGGTTCCAGCTTAATTCCTTTTTCCTCTGGGTCATACATTTCCAAAGGTTCACGCATCTTGGCCTGATAACCATCACCCAATAGGAAGGTAGGGAAACGGTATTTCCATGCTACATTAAATCCTTTAATGGTATAATCATATATTTCCTGGTGAGTAGCAGTTGAATACACTATACGGTAACCTTCCCCGTTGCCTCCATAGGTGGTCAGCGCTACTTCCTGCTGCGAATACACTACCGTACCCGAAGAAGGGCCGCCTCGCTGTTGAATTATGGCAAATAGCGGAAGCCGCATGGCTTCTGCCATACCAAAGGGTTCCTGCATCAGCACATTGCCTGGTCCAGCAGTAGCGGTAAAGGCTTTTTTACCTGCCTGTACGGCGCCGCACACCGTAAAGCCTGCTGATATCTCATCTTCGGTTTGCAGGAAATCGCGACCATAGCGGGGAGCTAACCGGGTCCAGTAATGCATCACCTCATTTTGAGGAGTGATGGGATATCCAAACATAATATCGGCGCCTGCAGCCAGTGCAGCCCAGGCGACAGTTTCATTTCCTGTTAAAAATGCCTTTTTGGTTTCATCCACAACTTTTAACATGTGTGGGGTCACACCTCCTATTACACCTTGTTTATTACCACATTGCAGCAGGCATGTAGCGGGTAATCCATTTAACCGGAATAGCGAAAAGTTCTAAATTCCACTCCCCAGCGAACTTTTTATCGATTGCTATATAATCTACCGGTATACCTAATTCACCTGCACACTCAATAATGATGCGCGTTCCTTCCTCAATTACCTCCAGGGTAGTTTCATCCCCTAAATGGGTATTAGCTACCAAGGCATCAACTCGCCCTAATTCCTTAATATATTCTATGATTCTTGCTTTTGAGCCCGTCATAGGACGGGAATAATTTAATACCGCTATAACTCGCAGTTCGGTAGATGTATCAGCTTCTTCAACCAAATTGAGGGTTCTGGCCCCATATACACCATAACCCACATCAAAAATAATATCCCCTTCCCGCCTTAAAGCCCAGCGGGCAGCCGGGGTCAGCATAGCACCGGTCTCTCCTAACCCAAAAGCTTCGGGCCTGGAAAATCCGATAACCGTTAAACCTTTTTGTTCTAAGAGTTCTTTTAGGGGTCGTAACGTATAAAAAGGCTCTACCGTATCCAGATCCACCAGAGTGACCTGGCGTCCCTGTGATTTCAGCTCTAGAGCCCGGTTAATTGCCATTTCACTTTTTCCGCTGGCATATTCTCCTACGTATGCTTCTACAACTCTTGCTGAATTAAACTGCGTCCTTAACACCTCCCGTGGGGGTCGGCAAAACTAAATTATGTTAATTTTTATAAGTATACGGATTTTTTAATTGTGCGTCAATATTTATCTCAAATATGATAAATAATACTCACATTTACTGGTTTATGTTATACCGCTCCTTCTAGGGCTGTTTTTTTATCCGGAAGCTTGTCTCCACAGTTTAGATATATTGTGAGGTGTTCTATCTATAATTATGTTGTGAAACAAAAAAGCGCTGCTCGCTCTCTAATTTTCAGGTTCTACATCATAAGCAGCTGGAAACAAACAAGCAGAAGTATACCCGGTAAGCCCAGAAAACCAGCTATTAAAACTGTAATTATGTTAATGGGCAGGGAAAAATGAAAATACCCGCCAATATAATTTACCACCAGCAAAAGTATCAAGCCCACGGCAGAATTAAACAGCAATTTCCATAACAGCTTAATGGGTTTCATGAAAACTTGGGCTACCAGATAGAGAATAACCAGCAGGAACAAAGCTGCCATTATTACATTAACGACTTCCACCTAACTCCCCCTTTTCCCTTTGACTAATGTATCCCCGCTGGGCCTTTATCCTGCGAATCAAGTAATCATACCTTTGTTCGGCTGCTAAAAGATGGAAGACAGCATAATCAATCATGTCTGGGTCCTGAACTTGCGTGAAAAGACTGCGGGCCTCTAATAATTCCTGATGGGCTTCTGCTAAAAGGTCTTCATCGGTTATGCTGACTTCGGGCTGACGGTGGTGGTTAAATTCCAGCAACTGCTTGACTTTTATCCATAGAGAAGAGCACAATCCCACAGCATATCCTCCCGCATTTCCTAAGCGGTTATTAAATGATATGCTGGGCAAGGTTTAGTTATGTCCTCTATTCCATAATGTTCCTCTATAGGTGAAAATCGCTACGGTTGGACATCACTTCTGCCCTCCAGGGCACGACGTAAAGTTATTTCATCGGCAAATTCAATGTCTCCCCCTACCGGTAACCCATGGGCTAAGCGAGTAACTCTCACCTGATACGGCCGCGCTAAATCCGCCAGGTAGCGAGAGAGAACCTCCCCATCTATGTCGGGATTCAGGGCCAAAACCATTTCCTGAACCTGGCCGGATGACAATTGCTCAATCAGCGGCTTAAGCTTGAGGTCGTCCAGGTTGAATCCATCCATTAAATGAAAGTTTTTATTTAGGACGAAATAGCGCCCCCGAAATCCGGTACGCTCAATGGCTATCACATCACTGGTTTCTTCAGTCACACACAACAATCGCCGATCCCGCCCCTGGTCCTGGCAAATAGCGCAGGGGTCAATATCGGTTAAAAATCCGCAGGTGGAACAAGGTGTAACCTTTTCCCGCGCATCGATGATGGCCTGAGCAATTTGACGGGCCTCATTTTCCGGCAGTTTCAAAATATATAGTGCCAGCCGCTGGGCTGTTTTGGGTCCGATGGTGGGAAGCTTCAACAACTGATCGATTAAGTTTTCCAGAGGTCGGGCTAAACGCAACCTGCTTCCTCCTTGCTTTATTACTGATGAAATTTTTACAGGCCAGGAATGTTTAACCCGCCGGTAATCTTAGCCATCTCCGTGGACACCATTTCCTGAGATTTGCGGATACCTTCATTTACTGCAGCCATTACCAGATCTTCCAGCATCTCTATATCATCTGGGTCAACTGCTTCGGGTTTGATGCTGAGGGAAATCAGTTCCTGCTTGCCATTAACCTTTACGGTGACTACTCCGCCCCCAGCGGACGCCTCTACTTCTCTTTGCTGAAGTTCGGCCTGCATCTGAACTATCTGTTCCTGAACTTTTTTAGCTTCTTTAATCATTTTGCTCATGTTGCCGCCCATGCCCGGGTTGAACTTCATATCAACAAACCTCCTCATAAATTTTTAGGGTTACGACTCATTCTTTTATTTCTACTATGTCTTGGCCAAACAATTCTATAGCTTTTTTCACAACAATATCATTATACTGGTCATCATCTAAAAAAATAAACTGTACTTCCAGGGGGCGCCCCACAACTTCCTGCAGCACCTCGGTCAATATATCTCGATTAGCCTTTTCCTCCATTTTTTCTTTATGGAATTTATATCCTTTCCTATAACCTATATACACGGTATCTTCTTTGATTCCCAGAAGTTTTCCCTGGCATAACAGGGCATGGGTAGGAATCTTGCGTTCTTTGACCCCGGCCAGTATTTTGCTCCACATAGCATCACGGGCTTCTGCCGGCTCTCGGGTTCCCTTTGATTGTGCTGGGGATACTTTGGCCCCTTCCTTTTTGCCGGCAGTCGCCGCAGCCGGCTCCTCTTTAGCAAATAAAGCGGTAATCTCTAAAAAAGCCATCTCCAGTATGAAGCGCTGTCCTTCGCTGAATCTGAGCTTATCAGTGGTTTCTGACAATATGCGTAAAGCCTGCAGGATGCGAGAAGTGCCTGCTTTTTTCTGTTGCTGCAGATTACTGATACTGGCCTCAGTAACTACCGCTAACTCAGCGGCTTGTCCGGTAGTATGGTAAAACAGCAAATCCCGCAGGTATAGGGTTGTCTCCCGGGCAATCTGCTGGGCTTCCTTGCCCTGCTGCAGAGCCGCAGCCAGCATCTGCAATACCTGCCCGGCATCCCCTTGCCAGGCTGCGTCTATAAGCTGGGCCAGGAAGACATCATCCACCAGCCCCAGTACATCTAAAACATCTGCTTTAGCAATATGGTCTCCCCGGTAGGAATGGACCTGATCCAGAGTACTTAGAGCATCCCGCAGTCCTCCATTAGCCCGCCGGGCAATTATATCCAGAGCGTCAGGCTCCACAGTGATATTATTAGCTTCAGCCACCTGTTTAAGCCTTCCTTCCAGCTCTTCTATGGTCAGTCGCCGGAAGAAATAGCCCTGACAGCGGGAACGAATAGTGGCGGGAATTTTTTGCGGTTCGGTAGTAGCTAGAATGAACATCACTGATTCAGGAGGTTCTTCAATGGTTTTCAGCAAAGCATTGAAGGCCTCCATCGTCAGCATGTGTACCTCATCAATAATATAGACCTTTTTTTTGCCCTGGGCGGGCAGTACCCGTACTTTCTCCCTAAGATCGCGGATTTCATCGATCCCGCGATTGGAAGCAGCATCGATTTCAATAACATCCATGAAATTGCCATTGTTGATATCCTGGCAGCAGGAACAATTGTTACACGGCTCACCATCCTGCAGTTGTTCACAGTTAACTGCTTTAGCCACAATTTTAGCAATGCTGGTCTTGCCTGTGCCCCGGGGCCCAGAAAACAGGTAGGCATGGGTCAGACGGTTGTCACGGACCGCATTGCGCAAAGCGGTTACAGTCTGTTCCTGCCCCACAACTTCTGCGAAGCGTTGTGGTCTCCAGGCGCGGTATAATGCCATATAACCCATAGTCATCCTCCTTTGGGAATTCCCCTCATGGGAAATCAAGGGTGAGCAGTGTTATCCCCATTATACAGGAAAATAGACAAGGACGAGAAGTTGGGCAGCTTAATCAGAAAAAAGAAAAAGGCTTCCCTTTAGAAAACCTTATTTTAATGCCGTGCACCTGGCTTCGAGAATACTCTCCGGGCGATACTTGAGCAGTTTGCTCCATTCAGGCTGCCCTGCGTCACACAGGATGGATTCCTTAGTGCTGCTTCCTTCCGGACCTGACACGGTTCAGAATGTCCTATTGCGCCGGACCCAAACTTCAACGCCACTTACTCAAGCCGGACCCCACAAAGTAAGCCCTCGGCTCAGGAATTCGACCCTGCTGTAGCGGGTTGCAGGTTACAGGGCACCGCTAATTCCCCGTCTAGCACGGCAAATCTTATTACTTTCCAATTGCAACTCCCTGAAACCAGTAATTACCGGTCTTATGAGCATCTGGGGGAGATTTGCTAGTTCATTGTAACCTCTTTAGCTGATGAATGCAAGAGCAACCGGTGAAAAGTCGTTTTCACTCGCGAAACTGAATATGGTTTTCATCCATGGCATCAATAATGGCCAGGGAGACCACTTTTATACCCTGCTCGCGAAGCCGCTGGCCTCCTTCTTGAAAACCTTTTTCTATGACAATTCCTACCCCAGCCAGGCTGGCTCCGGCCTGATGTATTATATCAATCATGCCCTGCACGGCCCGGCCGTTAGCTAAAAAATCATCGATTATTAAAACGTGATCCTGACGGTTAAGATAACGGCTAGACACTTTCATAAGATAGCTGGTTTGGCGAGTAAAAGAAAAAACCTCGCTGGTGTATGTTTCCTGATCCAGGTTAAGGGATACTGATTTCTTGGCAAAGACCACCGGAACATGGAAAAACATTGCTGTAGCCACTGCCACGGCTATGCCGGATGCTTCCACGGTCAGAATCTTGGTAATCGGTTCATCCTGAAAGTGCTTATAGAACTCCTGACCTATTTCCTGTAAAAAATCCACATCTACCTGGTGGTTTAAGAAATGGTCTACTTTTAATATATCGGTGCCGATAACAATAGCCTCAGCGCTAATACGATCTTTTAAGCTTCTCATAGAAATCCTTTCCTTATATGTATGGTGCGTGGCCGGGGAAATAATTAGCCTAATTATAATACATATTATATTAATACAGTACCGGGTTAACTGTCAGGGATTCTCTTTTGACTTCAACTATAACATGCTAAACTGTTACCATGCTTTATTACTGGGAAAAAGGATTGTAGGAAGATTATATGAGGGGATACTGGCTGGTAGGGGCAGGAGCAGCCCTGTGGGGGACCATTGGTTGGTTTGTTAGTGCCCTGCAAGAGTTAGGCTTCAGCTCACTGCAAATTGTTTTTTTACGCACCGGCGTAGCCGGTCTGCTTCTGTTGTTATATACCCTGCTGGTAAATCCCCACCAGCTGCGCCTGAGCTGGCGGGATTTACCCTATTTTCTGGGAACAGGTATCTGCAGTATAGCCTTTTTTAACTGGTGTTACTTTCAAGCTATAAAGGAAGTATCTTTATCGGTAGCCGCTGTTTTGTTGTATACCGGTCCGGCATTCGTGGTGATTTTGTCGCGCATTTTTCTCAAAGAAGTTCTTACCCCGCTGAAAATACTTTCTCTTTTGGCTACTTTCCTGGGTTGCTGTCTGGTAGTAGGATGGTTACCGGAAATGAATCAAAACATTACTGTCTACGGTCTTATACTAGGCTTGGGCTCTGGTCTAGGTTACGGGCTATACAGTGTTATCGGCAAGCCCGCTACTTCCCGTTATTCACCTCTGACTATAACCACTTATACCTTTATCATTGCCGCCTTATTCCTGCTGCCGCTATCCCAGCCTGAATCGGCCCTGCGGCTTTTGGTCACTACTCTCGCCTGGCCGTATATCTTGGCCTTAAGCCTAATACCCACAGTTATTGCCTACCTGCTGTATACCCGTGGTTTGTCCATGCTGGAATCCAGCCGGGCTTCCATTACGGCTACCATTGAGCCGGTTATCGCGGTTTTGATTGGTATCTTCTTCCTGGGAGACCAGTTAACCTTATGGCAGGTTTTGGGTATTATTTTCATCCTGGCAGCGGTGACAAGCATCCAGTTTGAAACTGATTCAGATCAGGAAATGGCTGATTAACCGGGCTGATTCTTAAATAATGCTGCACGGCTTAAGCAGTATTAGCCTGGCAGTGGTGTTCGACGAGCCGTTGCAACCCACGATGAAACTGAAGGCTGCGAAGCGGATCGAGAAACAAGATGTTCCGAAGTCACGATATAGTAACGGCTCCATGTGCGTCTCAGGAGGTACCGCAATAAATAAACATCCTGTTTGATAGCCCCCTCTGGACATCCTGTTCCTCGCCACCTTCGCCCTCCCATCTACACCAGCTATATCGGACTCCTCCACCAAGGTGCTCATGGCAGCCTACAGTCACACTACGATTTTGGTAACAGGTGTTTTCACAGCAATGCTAACCGTTTAATCCGTATTTCTCCATGAGCTGATGCAGCAGCTTATGATATTCTTCATGCTGCCCGGCTCCCATGCGCTCCAATTCCAACCGCTCGAAATTCTCATAGAGTTCGTCCTGCTGTGCAGCGGTTAATTTTATATCAGCCATTTTGAACAGCACTTCATTTTCCTTGGTTATATGGGTACGCAGCAACTGAATGTAGTTATGTGCAGCCTCCTTCAGTGCAACCTGGCTCTCTCCCGCTTCCAGAACATCCAGAGTCTCAACCATATCCTGGATTAATGACCTGCCTGCCTCATGCTCCTGCAGCATTACCCCAATCGGTCCGTTCTGACGTGGTATCCCCGCCGCTTCCAGAGCTGGAAATAACCACTCTTCCTCTTTGCCATGATGGCAACGGTCCACAAAGCCCTTTAGGAAGTCAATTATCGCCGGTAAATCCTCTGCAGAGGATCGATCCCCTTCGATAAGCCGATCCACTAATTTTTCCAGCACCTGCAACATAAGCAGCACTGCAGAATGTTCTTCTTTTAACTGTTGAGTAGCTTTCATATGATTTCCTCCTTAATTGACCCACCAGAGTAAACCTAACTCTGGAAGTTTAATAATGCTGTTCATATTGGACTAATTTGGTCTAATTAGACTCTAATTCCTTTATTACCTTTTGTCAACCATTTATTGCTTCATGCTGTATAGCCTGTGGTTTACATTTGAAAACAAAACAAGGGATAGAGGATTATTCTCTGTTCCCTTGTCATAACTGGTTATGAACTTACTTGATTATGGCTACCTTAAAATATATTCCATGCCTTCACCGATCATTACCAGCGTACCATCTTGATTCACGCACTTGGTCTCAACTCTAACCAGGTTTTTCTCTTCTATTTTTTCTATGATGGTTCCGATAGCAGTGATGGTGTCACCAATAAAAACCGGTTTTAAGAACTTTATGGACTGGTTGGCATAAACATGGCCAAAAGTTAAATCGGTCATGCATTTGGATATTAGCCCTAATACCAAAACCCCTGGTACTAAAACATTGCCAAAGCGAGTGGTTTTAGCATATTCCCGGTCGATATGAATGGGATTAAGATCACCCGTCAGACCTACCCATTGAATAACATCCGTCTCGGTCATGGTTTTTGTAAAACTGACTGTGTCTCCTATCTTCATGTCTTCCCATTTCCTGATCTTGCCTTCATAACTCATGGCTTAAACCCCCTATGGTTGTTATAGATAATACAGCTTCCTGGCCTTGGACATGATCTCATCCCTGAAATCGGGGTGACTAATGGCCACCAGTGCTTTTAGTCTCTCCAGATTGGTTTTGCCGGAAAGCTTGGCTATTCCATATTCGGTAACTACATAATCTACTTCGTTGCGGGTAGTAGTTACCGCAGTACCTTCATACAGGGCTGGTACTATGCGGCTTACCTTACCTCCTGCTGCGGTAGAGGGTATGGCTATGATGGATTTCCCTCCGCCGATGGATCGTTTAGCCCCCCGTATAAAGTCGATCTGTCCGCCTACTCCGCTGAACTGTTTGGGGCCTAACGCGTCGGCGGCTACCTGTCCTAATACATCCACCTGCAGGGCTGAGTTAATGGATACTACCTTGTAGTTCTTGGCTATTACCCAGGGATCATTGACATAGTGTTCGGGATGCATTTCCACTACGGGATTATCATCTACCCACTTATATAACTTCTCGGTTCCCATCATGAAGGTGGATACTATTTTGTTGGGATGCAGGGTCTTTTTGGAACCATTGATGACTCCTGCTTCTACCAAGGGTATTACTCCATCGGAAAACATCTCGGTATGAATTCCGAGATCCTTTTTGTGCATCATAGCAGCTAAGGTGGCATCGGGAATGGCTCCTATACCCATCTGCATGGTACTGCCATCTTCAATCAATTCGGCACAGTAGTGGCCGATTTGCTTCTCTACCTCGGTCTGAGGAACTGGTTGTACTTCCATTAAAGGCTCATCGGACAGCACAATATGGGCTATTTCTTTTACGGAAAGAAAACTGTCTCCGTGGGTGCGGGGCATGTTGGTGTTGACTTCAGCAATTATGGTTTTGGCCATTTTGGCTGCTGGCAGGGTATAGTCAACCGAGATTCCCAGGCTGCAGTACCCGTTTTTGTCTGGAGGACTTACGGTTACCAGCGCTACATCTACCGGTATATGCCCTTCTAAAAACAGTGCGGGTATTTCGGAAATAAAGCGGGGCAGATAATCAGCTCGCCCTTCATAAATAGCCTGCCGGCTGTTTGCCCCTGCGAATAGGGATATATGCCGAAAATGTTCCTCCATGCCGGGTTGGGCATACAAACATTCACCCATTCCTACCCGGTGTACTACTTTCACATCTTTTAGCTCAGCATATCGCTCGCTCATGGCTTTGGTCAGGGAACGTGGTTCTCCACAAGCGTGGCCTACCACCACGTAATCACCTGATTTTATAGCCTTTACAGCCTCTTGAGGAGTACATATTCTGCTCTGATAATAATCCTGCCAATTCAATATTTCAGCCCTCCTTATCTATGGAATACTTTTTCACATTAAGCTGTATAATATGCATTTGCAAAACCCATGCCACCAGGCTACCATTACAAGCTCAACTGGGCCTAAGCCAGCCAGGCTACAGAATTGTGGGTTCTTCGACGAAGACCGCTGTTTATTTGGCATAGTTAAGCTGAACCACTTTTGAAGCGCATCAGAACCGGTCAGATACTCTCTATTTCAAAAACATCCTTTTAGGCATGAATAAAGTCCGTTCCAAAAATGGAACAGTCTTCCCGGTTTTGGTTCACTATGATCCGCTAATCAGGCTTCTCTTTCTTGAATCTTGATGCCGTATTGAGTTGCTTTGCGCCATATGGTCGTTTGACTGGAACCTAAATAGCGAGCTGTTTTGCGCAGGCTGCCGTATTTTCCCATGTATTTCTTAATTATTTGCTTCTCATATTCTTCCACTTCTTTTTTGAGATTAATAGGAGCATAGTCAGATATGGTGTTAACTTTTTCCTCGGGTTGGTCCACATTTAAGAAGCTAAAATCTTCTATTACCGAGTCCGGACTGGTAACCACTGCCCGTTCAATCACGTTGCGCAATTCGCGGATATTACCTGGCCAGTTGTATTCCATAAGCAGACCTAGAGCCGAAGCAGAGATGGTTTTATTAAATCCATACTTTTCGTTAAACAGATGGAGGAAATGCCTGACCAGGGGAGCAATTTCCTCCTTCCTCTCCCGTAGAGGCGGAACATTAATCGGTATAACATTTAAGCGATAATACAAGTCCTCACGAAAGGTCCCATCTGCGACCATCTGGGCTAAATCTCGATTAGTGGCGGCAATAACTCTTACATCAACCTTGATGGGCTTGTACCCTCCTACTCGAGTAAATTCACCCTCCTGCAGTACTCTCAACAGCTTGACCTGTAAATGAAGCGGAATCTCTCCCACCTCATCCAAAAATAGGGAGCCTTTGTTGGCTAACTCAAATATTCCCATTTTGCCTTGCCTGCTAGCTCCGGTAAATGCTCCGGCTTCATAACCAAAAAGTTCCGATTCCAGTAAGGATTCAGGAATGGCAGCACAGTTAATTTTTATAAAAGGCTGGTGGCAACGCGGGCTGTGCTTATGTAGTTCCTCGGCTACGATTTCCTTGCCCACTCCCGACTCCCCCTGTATTAGGACGGTGGTGTCCACCTTGCTGACGCGTATGATCAAATCTACAATGTCTTTGGATTGCCGGGACTCAGCAACAAAGTTACTTTCCTGGCTTATGCGCATTTTCCTTAGTTCATCTTGGTAATGTCGGCTAAGTTCCTGAGCTTGTTCCATATCCTGTCGCAGCTGCTCTAATTCGGTTAGGTCGCGGGCATTGGTAATAATCCTGATCAGCTCACCTCGTTCATTAAACACCGGGTTACCGGTTACCAGCAATTTTTTCCCAGTCTTTAACCTCTGTTCAATGGTAACCGGTTTGCCCTTTTCGATCACCATCAACGATACAGAACGATCATAATAACCATCCCGAGCCAATTGGGCTTCGTTTTTGCCTACCAGTTCTTCACGGCTAATTCCGGTGATCCTGATGTAGGCATCATTCACTATTAGAACCTGCCCATTGGCATCGGTTTCCAATATGCCGTCGAAGGAAGATTGTATTACCTTATTCAACTCTTCTTTGATTTCCTGGACCCTCTCCAATTCTCCGGAAACAGACTCTAAATCAGTAATATCCCGGATATTCACCAGGACATTAGTTAGTTTTCCCTGCTCATCAAATATGGGAATGCCGGTAAATAGTGCTACCCGGCCGGTGGCTGTGGTTTCTTTATACATAACCGGCTGCTGGCTTTCCAAAACCATTAAGGTAGCAGCTTGTTTGTAATAGCCCTCCTTCACCAAATCGTACATAGATCGTCCTATAATTTTATCAGCAGGTATCCCAGTAATATCGCTGTAAGCCTTGTTTACATTGATGACTACTCCCTGGCTGTCGGCTACAAAGAAGCTGTCCAATGATGCACTGAGCAGAGCATCTAGCTTATCCTTCATTTCCTTGGTTATGCTTAATTCCCGGGTAATATTTTCTAAATCTGATACATCCTGAGCTATAGCTACTGCTCCGGCAATGGAACCATCCTCCTTAAAAATAGGGGTTTGGTTGCTCACTATAGTTTTACCGTTATATACAAACTTTCTGTTTTTAACCACCGAACCCGTATCCAGGATTTCACTGAGAGCTCCTTCGGGAAAGACTTCTTTATAGGGCTTTCCGATCACGTCTTCCTTGTTTTTTTCAAACAACTCTTCCGCAGCCCGGTTAAAGGTTCTGATAATCTTGTTCTCATCAATGCTGACTATGGAATTATAAGCCGCCTCCAGAACCGCCTGCATTTTGCTGCTGACATCCTTTAATTCCTTGAGCAGCACCTCGTTTTCATCAGACTTGGTTATCATTCCCACTACTTTTCCCTACCTGAGCACCGGAAATCTCCCGAATGTCAGCTTATGCAGTTCTTCAACGGGCAGGTTTTCATCCAGAGCATGAATTTGGGTGCTCATGATATCTTTTACGCTTAAACTTAACGGTTGTCGGTCAACAATAGCCCTATAAAGGTGCATTTTCGTAACCAGCCCCAGCAGGTGTTGGTCCTCATCCACAACGGGTGCACCGTCAATTCCTTTATCGAGGAACAACTTAGCTGCATCCTGAATGGAGCATTCGGGACGGAGCGTGAAAGGGTTAGGTGACATTATTTCGCGCATCTTCATGATCTATATCCTCCCCGCTTAGGCTAGTGCTAATAAAATACTATGTTTTCCCCATATTGTCATTCTACCTTAATCACAACGGTTAGTAAGCCCCTTTGGGTTTTCCATTGTATCCCTTTTAGTTCCCAGCAACAAATACCGGCTTTGTCCCCGGTGCTTGATATAAGGCTATTCTGGCACCCGTTTTTAATTTTTTCTTGTTTCTTTAGTCACTGACTTAACGCCTTTTTCCTATACCACCAGTCTAAACTCGTCTTCTCTTGTTGGATTCACAAGCAAATAGTAAAATCAGGAAGAGACAGGATTGCTGTGACGGGAGTTCTTACATGAACCAGGATTTTAAATTTCCCCAAATCGAAAATTGTTTAGCTGAAAACGGAGTATTCTTGATTACCGATATTTGTGAGGAGGGCAAGGGAGCTGCCATCGCTAACACTTATTTTTTGCAGACGGATACAGGAAATTATGTCATTGATCCGGCCTGCGGAAAAAGAAGACTCCAGCAGATTAAAGCTCGTTTGCCTTTTAAGGAATACGATGTGCTGCTCACCCATTCTCACCTGGACCACAGTGCCAACAGCGGTGCTGCAGTATTCTTTAACTCGCAGGTGATTTGCCATCCACTGGTAGCAGGGAAAATTAACAATCTTCAACGCAATTACACTGATGTTACTGCCAAGATGGTCAGAGAGTTCGGTGTGCATGGGTTCTTTGGCCGTACCGGTATGCTCGGCCCCACTATGATAAAACTGCTGCGGTGGATACAAAAACAATCTCCTGCTATTTTCGACCGCCTTCTTCATGCTGTCAGCCTAATCCTGTGCTGCATCAAAGTAGGAAGTATTTACCCTCCCACCCGGAACGTCACCTTTTTAAGTATGGACCAGCTGGCCGATTTGTGCTTTGAAAACAGCTTCTTCCGGGGATGGGCTATAAGGGAAGACTTGTTTGCGCTGGAAACCCCGGGTCACCAGGATGACCATCTTTCCTTTTATGTTCCCGGGCGAAAGCTTATGTTTGCTGGTGACCTGATAAGCTTTTTAAATCCCAATGATATCCTGGACGGCAGCTTAAAAGAGACCCATACCTGGATGAAGAAAATGCTTCAGCTGGCCGAGGCCGGGGGCATAAACATCCTCGCTGTTAGTCATTCTCTCCCTATAGTAGGGAAGGATCAGGTTATTGCCTACCTGCGCTCAGTAATCGACAAACAAGAAGAGGCCTTTAACACCATTGCTGAAATAATCGCTTCATGTCCCGATAAAAGCGATTTTGACGGGATTATGGCCAAGGTTTATTCCCATGACTCAGAACTGATTAAGAAAATCCTGAAAATCAATTATCCCCGCTCAATTTCTTTTATCGATGTCTATGTTTACTTATATCTAAAAGAATACTGCCGTGAGGGAATGGAAAGTAGAACAAATCAGTGAGTTGATCAATGATTAGGGTGCTTTTTGCAGGCCCTGAATAATCATGTTAAGCTGACTGGTCATACTCTCTTCCAGATCATAATCCCCGTCATGCAGGCACCAGTCATAGAGCATTCCCCGCCCGCAGGTAAGTACTAGATTTGCTATTTTTTCAGCAGAGATATCACTGCGGATACTTCCCTCCGACTGGGCATCACGGATTGCATCCCTTAAGATAGTATAGAAGGGACGCTCTTTGGAAATAAAAAACTCGGTACCAGCATACAGCTGACTTTTATAGATCTGGCGTACAAAATCAACTCCCAACTTGGTGGCATGACGGGCTTGAAAAATGACGGTCAGCAATATTCTTTCCACTGCCGTGCAATGTGGGGCTCGTTCCTGATAAAATTCGCTATAACTTTTATCAATTATCAAATAGGTTTCAATTACAATATCGTCTTTGGACCTAAAATAATGATAAAAAAGCCCTTTGGCCACACCGGATTCCTTAGCTATTTCTTCGATGGTAACATTATCAAAGCCCTTTTCGGTGATCAACCTGAAGGCTGTGGAAAATATCTTATCCCTGGTTTCAGCTGCCTGAAGATCTCGTTTGGTAGGTTTTTTCTTGCTCATCCCTGACTCCTTTCGTTAACTGCTATATTATAGCACTTTATTGATCTAACCTTAACCTCAGCCAGGGTCACCCGTGTAAAATGACCGGTGTCAGAAGAGGACTCTTTTTCCCTGATCAGGTATTATCCCTGCTGGAAGGGATACTCGCCGGACGCTTTCTCACACCAATTAGGTACATGATAGTCAGGGTTAGCAAAGGCGGCAGTGTCAAAGCGGAATAACCGCAAGAGGAACAATGAAAAGCACAATCACCGCCAGTTGAATATATGCCATCCCTCTGCACCAACGATAATTATGGGGCCGCCGGGCAAACACCAGTCCAACTATGGCAACTACTATAGAATAGGCATAGAGTATGGCAGCAGCAAAGCAGACGACTCCAGCGTAGGTAAAATACGAATCCAGTGCCGCACCGTTGATAAGGCTTATGCACCATAATATCAATGGAATAGCCGTAAGCAGCATTAAAACAGAAGACGCTATTAATAATATCGGCTTTGGGTATGCTGGCATATCAAAATCATCCTTTCTAACGGGCAAAGGTCTATTGCCGCCCAGATTAACCGTTAGGATGCCAGTTTGCATGTCTACCGTGGTCGCTGTTAACCTACTTAAGCCAATGTTAACGTGGCCCCCTTACCTGTAGTTTAAGAGAACCGAGCCAGGATAGTCATCCTCAAAAAGTATGATCTTGCCTAAAAGACCCCTCATATTTAAGTATGAGAGGTCTTTTAATCCCTTCTGCTATGGGTTTATGGTCATTATCCGTTAAGATATAAAGGTTTGTTTGCCTTCCCAATAGGGTTTACGCAGTTCTTTCTTCAACATCTTGCCTACGGCATTGCGGGGAATAGCCTGGGCGAAGTCTACGGATTTCGGGGTTTTAAAGCCGGCCAGGTATTTGCGGCAGTGAGCTATTATGTCTTCTTCACTAAGTGAATAACCTTCCTTTAGCACCACAACGGCTTTAACCTGTTCTCCCCACTTTTCATCGGGTACACCTATAACGCCCACATCAGCGATTCCATCCAGTTTCAGTATCACACCTTCTACTTCTGCTGGATATACATTGGTTCCGCCGGTGACGATCATATCCT
>Ga0208693_1001286_pt1 | contig 18323 bp, 16 predicted proteins | sample AD_UKC071_MetaG_FD_184438 | JGI IMG/M metagenome (GOLD analysis project Ga0208693, IMG submission 184438) | Active sludge microbial communities of municipal wastewater-treating anaerobic digesters from USA - AD_UKC071_MetaG (SPAdes) (version 2) | ecosystem: Engineered > Bioreactor > Anaerobic >... | reverse complement strand
CGGATAAAGTAACCGTTTTGCTTACTAAGAAGGGTATTACGGAGATGGAAATCTATGACCCGGCAAAGGTGAAAGAACGCTGGGGAGTAGAGCCGGAACAGCTGGTAGAGGTAAAGGGATTGATGGGCGATTCTTCCGACAATATTCCCGGGGTACCAGGTGTAGGAGAGAAAACGGCTATAAAACTAATCCGGGAATTTGGCAGCCTGGAAAACCTATACGACCACCTGGAATCAGTGCCTGGCAAAAAGGTGGTTGAGAGCCTCAGCCAACACCGGGAACAAGCTTTTATGAGCCGGGAACTGGGCCGTATAGTGCGGGATATTGATATGGAATGTGATCTGGCTGATTACCGCCGCAAAGATCCCGACTTAAAAACGGTAAGAGAACTGTTTCGCAAATTAGAGTTTAACAGCTTGCTGCAAGCCCTGGAAGAAAAGGCCAGTGAGCAACCTCCGGCTTATTGGGATGATACCGTGATACGGGAAGAATTGACGGGGGAAGCGCAGGTAGCCAGCTTTATAGCTAATCTGCAGGAGAATCAGCTAACAGCAGTACTGGTCGAAGCCGATTACCATCACCCCATGTGGGCCAAGATACAGGGTTTTTACCTGGCCACGGAAGATACTGTTTACCACCTGGAAATAGGAGAAAAATCCACCTACAAATTGGAATGGCTCAGGCCTTATTTGGAAGCCGGTTATCTGCCCAAAGTGTTCCATAATGCTAAGTATGCTCAGGTTCTGCTGCAGCGTTATGGAATAGACCTGCAGGGGATTAAGGGAGACACTCTTTTGGCAGCTTACGTATTCGATCCCACCTTTGATGGAGAACAATTAGCCCTAACGGTGCAGAAGTTCTTGAACCGTACCGTGGCTCCCAACAATAATGCCCTGCTGGCCCGTCAGATACTGCCATTGTGGACCACCATTGCAAATCAGCTGACGGAAGACCAGCAGGAACTGCTGCTTCAGGTGGAGATGCCCATGTCTGCCGTATTAGCTGATATGGAGTTTGCCGGAATTAAAGTGGAAAAGCCCACCCTGGCAGAAATCTCCGCAGAACTGTCCGTTGGCATCGAACGCAGTGAAAACCAGATATATGAATTGGCAGGCCAGGATTTTAATATCAATTCACCCCGCCAGCTGGGCAAGGTCCTGTTTGAAGATCTGGGATTGCGGATGGTCAAAAAGACCAAGACCGGCTATGCTACTGGAGCCGAAATTTTAGAAGAACTCTATGACGAGCACCCGATTATACCTTTGATTTTGCACTACCGCCAGTTGGCAAAACTAAAATCCACCTATGTGGATGCACTGCAGGAACTTATCCATCCTGATACCGGACGAGTGCATACCATCTTTAAACAGGCTATGACTGCTACCGGCCGGTTGTCCAGTGTAGAGCCTAACCTGCAGAACATTCCCATACGCTTTGAAGAAGGCCGTCGTATCCGCAAAGCCTTTGTAGCCCCGGGAGAGGGGTGGCTGCTGGTTTCGGCTGACTATTCCCAGATCGACTTGCGTTCCCTGGCCCATATCAGTGAAGATGAAATGTTAATAGAAACCTTTAAGCAGGGTATAGATATCCATACCCGCACCGCCTCCGAGATATTTCAGGTGCCCCTGGATCAGGTAACCCCTGCCCTCAGATATCGAGCCAAAGCCGTCAACTTTGGCATTATATACGGCATCAGTGATTATGGTCTGGCCCGTGATACCGGGGTAAGCCGCAAAGAAGCCAAGCAGTACATAGAAAAATACCTGGATAGTTATCCGGGAGTACGCCGCTATATGGAGGAAATCGTTAACTTTGGCATTGAGCACGGTTATGTAGAGACTATCTTGAAACGTCGCCGCTATCTGCCTGATTTAAGAGCTCGCAACAAAATGGTGCAGTCTTTTGCCCGGCGTATGGCTTTGAATACCCCCATCCAGGGTTCTTCGGCGGATATCATAAAGCTGGCCATGATCAATATCGCCCGGGAATTAAAAGAACGGGAGCTGCGATCCCGTATGCTGCTGCAGGTACATGACGATTTGGTTTTTGAGGTTCCCCGCGAGGAACTGGATGAGATCATTGCGCTGGTCAAGGATAAAATGGAACATGCCTGTGTTCTTAAAGTGCCCCTGGAAGTCTCAGTGAAGGCGGGGCCCAACTGGTATGATATGGAGCCTGTCAATGTTTAACAATGTGATATTAAGGAGGGCCGATTATGCCGGAACTGCCAGAAGTTGAAACTATCCGCCGCTCTCTGCTCGCTAATGAAAACGCGGTCCTGCTCAAGATGGAAATTCTCCATCCTGCTGTTCTGAGACGACAGGATTTCGAGCCTGCCAGCTTGTACGGTAAGTCTATTGCGAGAATTGCCCGCCGGGGTAAATTCCTGATTTTTTACTTTGCCCAAAGCAGCGGGCATTTAATTATACATCTGGGTATGAGCGGCCGGTTTTATATGGTTGACAAGGACCAACCCCTAACTGGCAAACATATTCATGCCGTGCTGCACCTGGACAATGGCCGTCGCTTGGTTTACCAGGATGCCCGTCGTTTTGGAGGGCTGTGGTTCATCACTGATGTCGAGGAGTTTTTCAGCTGTATGGGGTGTGAACCCCTGGAAGATGAATTTAACCCGGAATTATTGGCCAAACTGGTACAGGGCCGTAAAGTGGCCATTAAAAATCTTTTGCTGAATCAAAACCTTATTGCTGGCATCGGCAATATTTATGCAGATGAGGCATTATTTGCTGCGGGCATTTTACCCCATAGGCCAGCTGGATCTTTAACCAGTGAAGAAGTGCAGCGCTTATCCCAGGCCATCAAAAAGGTTCTAGCTGAGAGTATTCGCCAGCGAGGTACTACTTTTCGAGATTTTCGAGACGGTTACAACCAGTCTGGCGGCTTTCAGAACCACCTGCAGGTATATGGCCGCTGCCATGAACCTTGCCGGGTATGCGGGCACCCCATTGTAAGAGACCGTATCGGGGGGCGCAGCAGTCACTATTGCGAGCATTGCCAGCACTGAAGCCAAAGACAATCACCTTTTAGGCCTCCTATCCATATAGTGAAGGTATAACAATGAAAAGTGGATAGGAGTAGCACTACATGGAATATGCAGCCGCTTTGCTGTTCGCTGTGGCGGTAAGTGCTGATGGCTTTGCTGCAGGTGTTTCTTATGGTGTAAAAAAAATAAACATTCCGGTCCTGCCCCTGCTGGTCATTGCGGTATCATCCACAGCAGCGGTAACCATTTCCATGGTTTGCGGAACCGGATTGGCTGCTTTACTGGATCCCCGCTGGGCTTCTTATCTGGGAGCCCTGTTGTTAATAGCCATGGGGGGCTATTTTCTGCTGGGCGCTTGCCGGGAAACCATCAGCAGTTTGGAAATTGATCCCCAACAGCCATTGCTGAGTTTCAATATCAGGACCCTGGGTATAATTGTCCATATCCTGAAGGAGCCCTCTACGGCTGATTTCGATTCCTCGGGAGAGATCAGTATGCATGAAGCAGCCTTTCTCGGATTGGCTTTAGCTCTGGATGCCCTGGGGGCCGGGGTGGGTATTGCCCTGACCGGACTGAATATTTTGTTTACAGCCCTGTGTGTGGGTATGTTAAAATTTATATTAATAAACTGCGGAATGTGGATAGGCCGGTGCTGCACGGGCAGCAGGATGACAGGAGCAGCATCAATGCTGTCGGGTTTTATCCTGATAGCTATCGGCCTGATGGAATTTATGTAAAGTCGGTGATAGGATGAAGATTATTGGTCTAACCGGGGGGATAGCCAGCGGCAAGAGCACTGTTGCCCGTACCTTACGGGAACTAGGAGCCACCGTTATTGACGCCGATGAAATAGCCCATTCTGTTATTGAGCCAGGCAAACCCGCCTGGGAGGATATCGTGAAAAAATTCGGATCACATATTCTCAAACCTGACCAGACCATTGACCGGGAAAAACTGGGAGCCATCGTTTTTAATGATCCTGAACTACTGCAGGAATTGAATCAAATCACTCATCCGCGGATAGCCGAACAGTTCAAGCATATGATTAGAACTCTGAGAAATCAGCAATCAGATACCATTTTATTCATGGAGGTTCCACTTTTATACGAAACCCATCTGGAGAGAATCTGCGATGAGGTATGGGTGGTTTGGGTAGACGAAGAAACCCAGATTCAGCGCCTCATGAAGCGGGATAACCTGTTACGGGAAGATGCCATAAAGCGCATTGATGCTCAGATGTCTCTTGACGAGAAAGCACGCCGGGCTGACTTGGTTATTGACAATCGCTTCAGTGTGGAGGAAACAATAGCGAGCGCCACCAGATATTACAACGAAATTCTCAACAAATCCTAAATATTATTAACCATAACCTGTTGGCTGGGGGTTTATTTTAGTGAAACCAAAAACCAGAAGACGTTTTTCCATTGCACTGTGGCTGGTAATATTAATTTTTCTGGCTGTTATTTTGACATTTCCGCAATGGATTACTGTCTTTTACCCGCAGCCGCACCGGGATCTGGTGTTCAACGCAGCTTTGGAGCACCAGGTAGATCCTTACCTAGTTTTTGGCATCATCAGAGCGGAGAGCAAATACCAGTCGCAGGCTTGTTCTCCAGTAGGAGCGGTAGGGTTAATGCAGATAATGCCCACAACTGCCCAATGGATTGCCGAGCAGCAGGGGATAGAGGAATTCGATCCTGAACAGCTGCAGGATCCGGAAGTGAATATAAATTTCGGGTGCTGGTATTTGGCTAGTTTAAGTAAGGAATTCGATGGGCAGGTACCTTTGATGGTGGCTGCTTACAATGCCGGACGAGGGACGGTTCAGCAATGGAAGGCTGAGCAAGTATGGGATGGAAATCCTGAGCACTTGGAAAACATACCATTCCATGAGACCCGCGAGTATGTCCGCAATGTATTAAAGAACTACGAGGCTTACAAGGTCATTTATACCCAAGAGTAACACCTTGATCCCAAACCACTAACTGTAAAAAAAAGGAATATAGCAGAGCGGTGTCAAATACAATGTCCTCAGGAACACCTATGTGTGAAGGGGGCATTTTTCTTGTACCTATCATACCGGAAAGTGGTGGCCTTAGCCGTTCTTATAGGGCTAGCCTTGGCGACAGCCGGGGGCATTTACTGGTATAGGCAGGTTATTTATACGGCTAGTTTGGATACTCGCCCGCTGAAGATAGGCATGGTAGGTGATATAGATTCCCTGCAGCCGCCCCAGTTGGACAGCCCGGAAGAGCGGTTGGTTGCCTCGGCATTGTATGAAGGTCTGGTCTATTACGATGAGAAGACCGACAGTATAAGACCACGCTTGGCTCGCAGCTGGAAATACTCGGCTGATGATAAGACCTTAACCATAGATATCAAAAAGGCTCAATTCAGTAACGGGCAGCCGGTAACCGCCGAAAAAGTGAAGGCGGCCTGGGAAAAGAGCTTTTCCACTACCAAGGATTGGGCTAATATCAGTCTGTTTCTGCCCATCGAAGGCAGTAAAGCCCGTCTGGAAGGACGTACTCCTGATATTGCCGGAGTAGAGGTAGTTGACAGCAATACTCTGCGGATCCGGTTAGAAAAACCTAACGCGATATTCTTGCATATGCTTACCAACCCTATCTTCTGGGTCTACGATGCTGCTGAAACCAGTGACCCTGCTCCGGGAACCGGACCCTATGTCCTGCAGCCATCCAACCAGGATCATACCATTGCTCTGGTAAAAAACGATAATTACCATCGTGGCCTGGCCAAGGTCAGTGCACTCCAGGTTACTGTGTATAAGGAGCCTTATCAAGCTTTTAGCGACTTTAAAAACGGCAAATTGGATTATCTTAACCAGGTACCCTTAGCGGAAATAAAGAATGTAGAAAAAAATCCGGACTACCAGGATCAGTTTATCGATCGCTACCTGTGGGAGACTTACAGTCTGGGCTTTAATATGCATCGTGAGCCTTTTGCCGGCAATTACCTGCTGAGGCGGGCTCTAAATTTTGCGGTAGATCGCAAAACTATCATTGATACCGTACTGGGAGATGCCTATCGTACCTCCAAAGGAGCTTTGCCCATGGGAATGCCCGGTTACAATAAACAGTTGCGCGGGTATGCATATGATCCGGAAAAAGCTAAGGACCTGCTGGCTGAAGCGGGATACCCGGGAGGAGAAGGGCTGAAACCGCTGGTCTTAGCTTTTAATCGTGATGACGGTCACCGGGCGGTAGCTGAAGCCATCGCCCAGCAGTTTAATGAACTGGGTATAGATGTGCAGCTGCAGGAATTAGAGTGGGATTATTATAAAAAGCAGCTTAGTTCCATGGCTCTTACCTTGTTCAGGGTAGGCTGGCATGCTGATTACCCCGATGCGGATAACTTCTTGTATGGCATGTACCACAGTTCCCAGGTGGGTATAAGCAACCATACCGGTTATAACAATCCCCAGGTGGATAAAATTCTTGATGCCGCCCGGACCGAGACCAAAAGCCAGCAGGAACGCCTAAAGCTGCTGCAGAGGGCTGAAGAAATTATAGTCGACGATGCTCCCATGCTATGGTTGTTCCAAAAGAAAGCCGCTGCCTTGGTAGGTACCAATGTCCGTAATCTGGAAATGGACGGAATGGGCTTGATAGATTGGTTTGCAGTAGAACTCTTAAAACCTTCTGACGGTGGATCAGGCGATAGCCCGGGTCAGGAACAGGTATAGCTTGCCCCAGGCACATCGGTCCCATAGTAAAGCCCGTGCTGGTGTCAGTCACGGGCTTGTTTGCGTGCAGGGGCATGGATGTTGATCCAGGGCGGTGGTGGGGAGATTTAAGTTTCCTATTGAACCTAAAAGGATTTACTGGAAAAATTGTAGATAGACGATCGATGTGAAATCAGTGCTTAAATGGTTATGAATGACTTACAAGCAGGTGGTAGCATGGTGGTTAAAGTGAAGCTATTCGCAACCTTTCGCCGGGGACGTTTTCGCGAACAAGACATGGAACTTCCCGATGGCTGCACAGTGGAATGGGTCCTGGATCATCTGAATATACCACGCCGGCAGCTGGGTATTATCTATCTGAACGGCTTGGCCGCATCGGAAGATACTGTTTTGCACCAGGGCGACACTCTATCCATATTTCCGATGGTGGGAGGCGGTTGATTGACTAGATGGCTTGAGTTAAAAGATACCTTGGTCCTGGCTGAAAGGCAGGGAAAGACTCCCCTGGAAATAGAAAAGGAGCATTTGGCCCAAGGCGTGGTCCCGTTGCATTATCAACGCAACTATAATGCTATAAGCCTGTCTGATCAGATCAAACTCCTGGACAGCCGGGTAGGGGTTTGCGGCTGCGGTGGATTAGGAATGAATATAGTGAATTATCTGGCCCGGCTGGGAGTTGGTCATATAACTGTGTGGGATCCCGATATTTTCAGTGAGAGCAATCTTAACCGCCAGTTATTTTCTAGTTCAGATAATATTGGTAAGTCCAAAGTGGAAGTCTGCCGGGCTTCAGTCCAGCAGATCAACCCGGCTGTATGCTTAACCGCGATCCCCGCCAAGTGGGAGGAAAGCGATGCCAGCGTAATTTGCCAGCAGCAGGTGATGGTGGATGCTCTGGACAATATCCCTTCGCGTATAGCTTTGGCTCGTAGCTGTGAAAAGTTCAATATTCCTTTAGTACATGGAGCAGTGGGAGGATGGTATGGACAGCTGACAGTAGTAATGCCCGGAGATCGAATTTTACAGGAAATATACCAGAACGCAGAGCAGCAAGGTATTGAAAAAGAGCAGGGGACCCTGCCTTATACAGCTGCGGTACTGGCCGGTCTGGAAGCTGCCGAGACCGTGAAGCTCCTGCTGGATATGGAATCAGATTTACGCAGTCATCTCTGTTTAGTGGATTTGCTGAATATGAGTTTGGATATGCTTCCCAAGTGTAACAATAATGTAAACAAAATGTAAATATAGTGTAGCTATATTTACATTGATGTTACAGTGCTGAATAAGAGTATCAACACCCAAGGTGCCTGGGTAAAGCCAGGCACCTTGGGCGTTTCTGTACTGACAGGTTGGGTGGCACGCTTCTTGCTGCTGGTAAAAGCAGAGGAATCCATCTATTACATCGCCCATTGTATAATGCCTTGCTGAAATAAAACAGCTGGATTCCTCAAAATTTAGCAAAGGAGGGTGAAAACTGGTTTGCCCGGGTTGGGTGAAATCAGGAACGTATGAGCAAAGTTCTTTTTGTTGAACCAGAAAGGTGTACTGGCTGTCGCAGCTGTGAATTGATCTGTTCTTTTACCCATACGGGAGAGTTTAATCCTCTGCATTCTTCTGTATCGATAGTGGCTTTTGAAAAGCACGGTTATTCTGTTCCAGTGGTTTGCCAGCAGTGCAGCATCGCAGCCTGTATGGAAGTTTGTCCAGTGGGGGCTATCAGCAAGGATCAAAACGGAGCCATGATAGTAAATCACTCCATTTGTTTGCGCTGCAAAATGTGTACTATTGCTTGTCCCTTTGGGGCGACTTTCTATGATGCTGAAAATGATCGGATACTTAAATGTGACCTGTGCGGCGGAGATCCCCAATGTGTTGTAACCTGTGCCCAAGGTGCCCTCACTTACCGGGAAGCCAACACGGTCAACCAAAACAAACGGCGGGCTACAGCTGAAAAATTTTTGGGACTCATGGAGGAGGGGAGATAATTATGTATGGCTGGCAAGGAAAAATTCTACGGGTGAATCTCAGCGATGGCAGCATTAAACCTGAAGCCCTGAACGAAGAGTGGGCTCACCAGTATATAGGAGCTCGCGGTCTGGGAACCAAATATTTCTTCGAAGAAGTTGATCCCCAAGTCGATCCTCTGAGCCCTAAAAACAAACTGATATTCATGACAGGTCCATTGACCGGGACCTTTGCCAGTTCTGCCGGGCGCTACAATGTGGTGACCAAGGGCCCCTTGAACGGAACCATCGCCGCCTCCAATTCCGGGGGAACTTGGGGACCGGAATTGAAATACGCTGGTTGGGACGGCATTATAATCGAAGGCCGCGCGGATAAACCAGTCTACCTTTATATCTACAATGATAAGGTCGAATTGCGTTCAGCCGATGAACTATGGGGCAAAAACGTATTTGAGACTACCGATATGCTGAAAGAAGCGACCGATGAGGAAGCCAAGGTGGCCTGTATCGGTCCTGCCGGGGAGAATCTGGTGAAATTCGCCTGCATAATGAACGAGTATCATCGCGCCGCAGGACGGTCCGGCGTAGGAGCCGTAATGGGTTCCAAAAACTTAAAAGCGATCGTGGTACGAGGTACGAGAGCCATAAAAGTGGACGATCCGGATGCTTTTATGCAGGCCTGCCAGGATGCCCGGAAAAAACTGCGGGAACATGAGGTAACCGGTGAGGGATTGGCTGCCTACGGTACCAATATACTGGTAAATATATTAAATGAACATGGCGGACTGCCGGTTAAGAATTTCAGCGAAGCAGCAGTGTTCCCCCAGGCAGAAAAAATATCCGGTGAATACCATGCTGAAAAATACCTGGTAAAAAACAAGGGCTGTTTTGGCTGTACCATAGCCTGCGGCCGGGTGACCAATATCCCCCAGGGACGATTCAAGAGCTCTGGTGAAGGGCCGGAATACGAAGCCACCTGGACCTTTGGGTCCAACTTGGCTATCGATGATTTTGAAGCCATTTGCAAGGCCAACTTCCTCTGCAATGAATTGGGCCTGGACCCCATCACCATGGGAGGCACTATATCCTGTGCCACCGAATTGGTACAAAGGGGCATCATCCCCCGCACCGTAGCCGATTTGCGCTGGGGAGACGGCGCTATGCTGGTGGATCTGGTCCGGAAGACTGCCTATCGGGAAGGTTTTGGCGACGAACTGGCGGAAGGTTCCTACCGCTTAGCTGAAAAATACGGCCATCCTGAATATTCTATGACCGTTAAAAAGCAGGAACTGCCTGCCTATGATCCTCGCGGACAGCAGGGGATTGGATTGAATTATGCTACCTCTAACCGGGGCGGCTGCCACGTGCGTGGGTACTTGACTTCACCAGAAATATTAGGGTTACCGGAAAAAGCCGATCCTGATGCAACGGAAGGCAAGCCTGCTCTTTTGAAGACTTTCCAGGATCTGACTGCCCTGTGTGACTCCTCCGGAATATGCCTCTTCACCACCTTTGCCATCGGACTTCCGGAAATAGCTGCCCAGCTTCGTACAGCTACCGGTTTGAATATCAGTGATGATGATTATCTCCTGGCGGGAGAGCGAATCTGGAATCTGGAGCGCCTTTTCAATCTTAAGGCTGGCTTTTCCAAAAAGGACGATACTCTGCCGCCGCGGCTGCTGAAAGAACCGATGCCGGGCGGTCCCCATAAAGGACGGGTCGTGGAACTGGATAAAATGCTCCCTGAGTATTACCGGCTGCGGGGATGGGACGAAGAAGGCGTTCCTACCCAGGAAAGACTGCAGCAGTTAGGTCTGGCTTAATCTCCTTAATCTCTGCTATACGCACCTGGGTATTCAGAGGAGCCAATGCAGTTGGAAGAAGTCTTTCCGGTGCCGTTGGGCTCCCCGGAAAGACTTCTTTTCTTGAGGAGGCGTTGAATCTATGCAAATAAATCCGCAGGAATACGCTGAAGCCAGCCGTTATGAAAGCCTGATAAAATCTTATCCTGGCCGGCCCCAGTATATATTAGCCATTATGCAGGATCTGCAAAAACAGTATAATTATCTGCCCCGCCTGGCTCTTACCATGATTTCAAGCCATGTAGGAGTACCGGTAAGCAAAATTTATGCCATGGCTTCTTTTTATAAGGTCTTTAGTCTGACTCCTAAAGGCCGTTTTGTTTTCAGAGTATGTGACGGGACGGCCTGTCACATCAAAGGTTCCGAGACTCTTCTGGATCAGCTGTACCAGCACCTGGGAATAAAGGCAGGTCAGACCACTGAGGATGGCCTATTTTCCCTGGAGACCGTGAATTGCCTGGGAGCCTGCGCGTTAGCCCCGGTGGTAGTTGTTAACGGCAAAGTGTATGGGAAAGTAAAACCAGGCGATTTGGAAGAGATCATCAGAGAATGTGGGGGGCAGTGCCATGTCAGCTAAGATTAAGGAAAACAACTATGACCAGCAGACCGTTTTGGTATGCTGCGGTACCGGATGCACTGCCAATGGCGGGCGCAAGGTATATGAAGCTTTCGTTGAGAAAGTCAAGGATCACCCGGAATGGGAAGTGCAGCCTGTTTTGAAGTCTACGGGCTGTAACGGGTGGTGCGAGAAAGGTCCCCTGGTCAGGATAATGCCCCGGGACATTACTTACTGCAGTGTGACCCCGAAAGATGTTGACGAGATTATCAATAAGACCCTTTTGGAGGGTTCGCTGGTAAAACGGCTGCTGTACCGGGATCCGGTTACGAAAGAACACCTGACTTCCCATCATCAAACCGGTTTTTACCGCAAACAGCACAAGGTGGCGCTGCGGAATATTGGTGAGATCGACCCCGGACGAATCGAAGACTATATCGAAAGAGGAGGCTACCAGGCTCTGGATTTGGCGCTGCATAAGATGTCAGGCCAGGAGGTCATTGACGCGGTAAAGGCTTCAGGGCTGAGGGGACGCGGAGGAGGAGGATTTCTTACCGGCATCAAATGGCAGTCCTGCAAAGATGCCCCCGGGCGGCCCAAATACATTATCTGCAACGGGGACGAAGGGGATCCCGGTGCCTTTATGGACAGGAGCATCATGGAAGGTGATCCTCACACCGTAATTGAGGGTATGATACTGGGAGCATATGCGGTAGGTGCTTCCCAGGGATTCATCTATGTCCGGGATGAATATGATTTGGCGGTGCAGTACCTGGGCAAAGCCATAGAGGATGCGCGCAGTCATGGATATCTGGGACCCAACATCCTTAACAGCGGTTTTTCCTTTGATATTGAAATAGTCAGAGGCGGAGGAGCTTTTGTCTGCGGAGAAGAAACTGCGCTGATTGCTTCTATAGAGGGGCGCACCGGCGAGCCTAAGGATAAATACATTTTCCCCAGTGAAAAAGGCCTCTGGGGACAACCCACGGTGATCAACAATGTGGAGACCTGGGCCAACGTCCCGGTCATCATTCTGCATGGAGCTGATTCTTTCGCCTCCATTGGCACTTCCGGCAGCAAAGGCACCAAGGTATTCTCCTTGGTGGGCAAGGTGGTGAATACCGGTTTGGTGGAAGTGCCCATGGGGACTACTCTGCGGGAAATCATCTTTGAGATCGGCGGCGGGGTACTGAAAAAGAGAAAATTCAAGGCAGTTCAGACCGGCGGACCTTCCGGCGGGTGCATTCCCGAAGAACTGCTTGATCTTCCTATCGATTTCGACAGCCTGACCCAAGCCGGTTCTATGATGGGCTCAGGTGGATTGATCGTGATGGATGATCATACCTGCATGGTGGAGGTAGCTCGCTATTATGTTAACTTCCTGGCCGGTGAATCCTGCGGCAAATGTACTCCCTGCCGTGAAGGCATAAGAGCCCTGCTGGAAATATTGACCCGTATATGTAATGGAGAGGGGCGACCGGAAGATGTGGAGATGTTGGAGGAGATCAGCACCACAATGCAGGAAGCCTCCCTCTGTGCTCTGGGTCGAACAGCCCCAAATCCGGTGTTATCCACTTTGCGTTACTTCCGCGATGAGTATCTGGCCCATATAGAACAGCATAAATGTCCTGCCGGAGTATGCCGTAACTTGACCACCTTCTATATAGATGCAGACGCATGTACCGGCTGCGGACTCTGTAAGAAACAGTGCTCAGTTGATGCTATCCAGGGCGAGAAGAAAGAAGCCCATGTTATAGATGAGTCACTGTGTATACGCTGTGGAGAGTGTTTCCGGAATTGCGCATTTAATGCGGTTAAGATTCGCTAGGAGGAATTTATCATGAAGGTCAAGATAAATGGGCAGGAACTGGAAGCCCGGGAGGGAGAGACTATTCTGGAATTGTGCCTCAGGCACGATATTCCCATCCCGCACTTATGCTATCATCCCGCTTTCGGTGGGCAGGGTGCCTGCCGGATGTGCCTGGTGGAACTAAAAGAACCTGGCAGGGCAAACAACCGCTTAGTGGCTTCCTGTACTTATCCGATCCACTCTTCTGTAGAGGTAACCACCGAGTCGGAAAGGATCCAGCGGCTGCGGCGCAATATAGTGATGCTGCTGGCCAGGCGGGCTAGCCAGAATCCCTGGATGAAAGAGTTGGCAGAACAGTATGCCGCCCCATCCCTGCCGCCTGTACAAACGGAACCGGCTGATTGCATTTTATGCGGGCTGTGCATCCATGCCTGTGAGAAAATGGGTAAAACTGCCATCTGGAGCATGTTCCGGGGTATCGAAAAACGCATAGCCACTCCCTATGATGAAGCAGCAGATGAATGTATGGGATGTGCTGCCTGCGCTCAGATTTGTCCGACTCAAGCCATAAAAGTTGAAGAAGGCGCTGCCATACGTACCATATGGAACAAAAGGTTTCAACTGGTGGCCTGCCGGCGCTGCGGCAAGAACTTCGCTACCCGGGAACAACTCGAGTATATGCGGGAATCCAGCGGATATGAGGTTGATGAACTCTGCGACCACTGCCGTAAGATAACTCTGGCCCAGAGTATGCGTCAGTATAATCGGTAAGTAATGAAATTCACTGCCTGTAGCAGGTGTGTTACACTAGAGACACGGAAAAGCTTTGCAGAGGTAGCTGGAACACAATGGTGCAGTTGGAGCAAAACAGTGATAATGGGTACATGAGGAATTGTATACGAACCGGAGAAACTCATCAGTTATGGGAGCACTTTATAAAGAGCGGGGAAATAATGAAAGATGATTTTAGCCCCTTGATAGCATCTTCCTGGAAACGATGCTATGCTTATAAGGTGGATCCCTATGATGGAGTTTGCCATCAAGTATTGGACCAAGAGGAATTTGCTAAAGCCCGCAAGAGACGCTCCCAGCTTATTAACATCGCTCTGCCTTTAATGCAAAAGCTATACAACTATGTAACTGGATCTGGTTTTTTAGTGATGCTGACTGATGAGCGGGGTATAATTCTGGAGATGCTGGGGGATGAGGAGACCATTAAAAAAGCCCAAGCTATCAATTTTTTCAAAGGAGCAGTCTGGACGGAAGAACAGGTAGGCACGAATGCCATTGGCACGGTTCTCAAAGAAAGGATTCCCCTGCAGGTAAACAGCTGTGAACATTATTGCCAGCTTCATCACACCTGGACCTGCTCAGCAGCCCCCATTTTTAATCAAAGAGAGCAGCTCATCGGAGTTGTTAACATGTCCGGGCCTTACCAGGAAACTCATCAGCATACTCTGGGTATGGTTGTCTCTGCCGCAGATGCCATCATGTATCAGATGCGGGTCCAGCATCAGAATACCCAGCTGAAGGTCATGAATGAGCGGATGCGCAACATTTTTATGACCATGTCAGAGGGAGCGGTTCTGGTTAATAAGTCCGGAAAGATAACCAATATCAATCAGGTGGCGGAAGGGATATTTGGCCTGGCTGAAACCGAAGTAGAGGGTAAGCCCGTTGAACAGTTTTTCCCGGAGTTGGTCAAAATAATTGGTTCCTTGAATAAGGGGCAGGATGTTTTGGACGTGGAAACACCCATCCAAGGGGCAGCGGGAATAACTCACTGTGTTGCTTCTGCTAAATCCATTCGTGATGAGAATGGGCAAGTAAACGGACTGGTAATAATTTTTAATCCAGCCAAGAGGATTCGCAATCTGGTCAACCGTTTAAGCGGCGCTCATGCCAGCTTTTACTTTAGCGATGTGATCGGCCGCAGTCCTCAATTGCTGGAAGCTGTACGAACCGCTAAACTGGCTGCTAATAAACTCAGCAACATTCTGCTGCAGGGAGAGAGCGGCACTGGCAAAGAATTGTTTGCCCAGGCCATTCATAACGCCAGCTCTCGCAAGAATGGTCCCTTTGTAGCTGTCAATTGCGGAGCTATCCCCCGCGAGCTTTTGGGCAGTGAATTGTTTGGCTACGCTGAAGGTGCTTTTACTGGAGCCCGGCGGGGAGGAAGAAGCGGCAAGTTTGAAATGGCTTCCGGCGGTACCCTGTTTTTAGATGAAATAGGAGAAATGCCTCTGGGCAAGCAGGTATCACTGCTGCGGGCTGTTCAGGAAAAAGAGATAACCCGCATCGGCGACGATAAAATCATTCCTGTTGATGTTCGTATTATTTGTGCTACCAATAAGGATCTTAAAGCCGAGGTGGAAAAAGGCAACTTCCGCCAGGATCTCTATTATCGATTGAATGTAATTACCATCAAACTGCCCGCTTTGCGCGAACGCCCGGAGGATATTCCCCTGCAGTTCAACCATTTTTTGAAAGAGGCTAGCAGCAAGATGGGCATGCCGGTTCCCCGGGTCCAACCTGAGGTCATGGAATACCTGATCAAATATGATTGGCCTGGAAACGTCAGAGAACTGCAGAACGTGGTGGAAAGAATGTTAAACATATGTAATGACGGAATCCTAACCGTTGACCATTTGCCGGTAGAAGTTGTCCAAAATTGTCCAGCACAGAATGAACTGTCTCAGAACTTTAGGGGTACTGGAACTAGTGTCAAGTGGCATCGCCAAAACAACAAGCAAGTAAGGCAGCAAATGGAAAAACAGGAAATACTGCGTCTAATTGATCAATACGGCGGGAACCTTAGCCGGGTAGCAGAAGAAATGAATATATCCCGTACAACCATCTATCGCAAGCTGAAACAGTATAACATTACAATATAGAGTAATAAAGCGGTGTCAGATCAAAGGGGATAGACGCCGGAACCCTGCATTGACACTAAATACAGGCTATTGTATAATACTCGTTGTCGGGTGAGGAATTCATCTGACCAACTTTATATTTTAATATGTGTCGGAGTGGTGGAACGGGCAGACACGTACGTTTGAGGGGCGTATCCGAACAGGGTGCGGGTTCAAGTCCCGCCTCCGACACCATAATAGCTAATTACCGAGGGTTTTAAGCCGTTTAAGGTTTAAAACCCTTTTTATATCGAATACCCCCAGCCCACTAATCTTTAGCTCTTTCTATATCCTTAAACACGAATGATTTAGAATCAATGGCCCGCATGGTAGCCACTATCCCGTCCAGATGATCGCACTCATGCTGTAATAATTCAGATAAATCCCCCTCTAGTTTCAAGGAACATTGCTTCCAATCCAAATCCATGAATTCGATGGTACATCTTTTGTACCTCATCACACGAACATGCAATCCTGGGAAGGACATGCAATCATCTAAAATCTCTATCATCTCGTTATCTGGAAACTTCAAAACTGGATTTATAAATACAACGGGATGATCCAAGTACATATAAATGATTCTTTTTTGTATTCCGATCTGCGGAGCGGCAATGGCCCGTCCAGCCCCATACCGGTTACGATAATCCATTAATGTGTCATGTAAGTCAGTAATAATGTCCCTAATCTGGCTGATTTCCTTCTTATCAACTTCAGCAGATACTTCATATAATTGTTCGTTTCCCAATAGCAATATTTTTCTTACCAATGTATTAACCTCCATTAAAAGTGCAGTACGATCTTATTGCTTGCCAATACTAAGCTTTCAGCAGAAGCATATAGCTCAACTCAGGAGATAGTCAACTGGGACATGAAAACCGTTAACCATCATTTCCATAGTATGAGGACGGTATTAACTCTGTGGCCATCTACGATATACCTATACAAGGATGAGATCAATGATATGACAGTTGATATTATTTGGGGAGCAGCTACTCGCATTACTGGCATAACCGGTTTTGGCCTAGGCGGTGTATTTAATACTGCCCTCCAGGAAGGGATTCACAATAGAGTCATTAATCACTACAATGGCCTAGGAACATTAACGATAAATAAAAGCTTCGTGGATTTGCTCCCATTAGCTTTTGATGAAATACCAAATCGAACCGTACTGACATTTAATGTTGTATTTGACCAGGGAGCAAAAGAAGTACAAATAATAGTATTGGATAGGATAATTCCACCTTCGATCAGCTTAACATCACTTACCATTAACGTCCAAAATATGATGGACATCCAGATACATATAATATGGAATGATGGCAAACAAATAGACAATATTACTATGCAACCATTTAATACTTTTGCTCATCCAGTCGATCTGAAAGAAGGATCAGAATACACCATTGTTGATCATGGCGATGGCACAGCATTGTTGACTATACATAGTACAATACTTAACTTATTGCCTGTTCCAGTTATTGAGATACCGGACGGAAGTAAGATATGGATAAATGTTGGATTTGACTGTGGAGGCTCTATGATATGTTTTTCGGTGGTTAACACAGCCAGCTAAAACCGATATTATTCCTGGTTATGTTAATTTGAATAAAACTGATATCCAAGATATTTTGGCACAAATATACTGGGGAAATGCAACCGAGATAACAGAAATTACGGGAAAAGTATTAAATACCATGGAAACGTTTTACCCGGCAGATAATGAGCATTACCTGGTAAACAACAATAGAGACGGAACGGGGTTACTGACTATCACGACCGAATTATAGTAAACTTAAGTACGTTCGGTATTGAACCCCTTCAGTTGAACTGAGTTAAAACTAGTGTTACCGACATACCAATCATTATTGGGTGGGGTTCGGTAAATAAAATAATCGAAATCAAGGGGGAGGTAACTCTTGGAGGTATCGTAAAGTCTATACTACAGGAAAGGGATCACTATACGAGGGTTTTAAGCCATTTAGGTTGAAAACCTTTTTTCGTATTGAATACAACCAGCATCTCTTAGCTCTATCCTAAAAACGAAAGATTTATAAACAATTGCCCGCGAAAAGTTTTAATGAGGGAAATTTTAATAGATTGGTATCATTTTAAGTAAGGGGGTTGTGTTCATGCTTGAGAAACAGGATTTAAGAAGGCTATGTGTACCCCCTGCTAAAGGAAAAGCGTACTATCGTCCATTAATATGTCAGGGAAATCATGAGTACATCAAATTATTCTTAGTTGGTTTGAATCCTGCCACCCCTATTAGTGAAAATGAAATGAGTCTGGATAAATATGTTAAACTGATTTCACATTATGACGAGTTCCTCGGTTATTTTAGAAGTAAACATGAAATAACAAAAACCCGAAAAGCAATTATGGTGTTACTGCCACTCTAACCTGACCAAAAGCTGACAAAATTGCCTGTCCAAGAATTGCTGGATATAATGACCATAGATTATTTCAAAGAAAGGAAAAGACGTCCTTGTTTAATGTGCTGCTGGGTCAA
>Ga0208693_1001284_pt1 | contig 18333 bp, 9 predicted proteins | sample AD_UKC071_MetaG_FD_184438 | JGI IMG/M metagenome (GOLD analysis project Ga0208693, IMG submission 184438) | Active sludge microbial communities of municipal wastewater-treating anaerobic digesters from USA - AD_UKC071_MetaG (SPAdes) (version 2) | ecosystem: Engineered > Bioreactor > Anaerobic >... | reverse complement strand
TTGCACTGTTTTTGTAGCAAGTCAAGTAAGACCAAAAACAAGCAAATACATGAATTTACAGCGGAATCGTAATTATGACTATGTCCTTGACATGTAGACTGTTTCAATATAGGATATTAATATGCAAAACTTACCAAATCATATAAAAACAGTTATTTTAGACTCTACAGGTGAAGTTACCAAATCAAAATGGATAGGCACTTTTAGGGTTAAGTGTCTAACCTCCCATTCAGATAAATTTGCCGTACAAAGAATGTACACATCACTCTTACCTAGCAACTCTGATAATGATGAATTAAGGGTGAGAGCTGCTACTTTAGCTGAATTGGCAGTGCGTATTGTAGATGGACCGTCTTGGTGGGAATCGACAGGAAAAGGCATGTATATGGCTGATGTCGCACCGCTTTATAAATTGTTAGAGCTATGTAATAGTGCTGCAGACGAATGGGCAGAAGAGTTGGAAAAGCAGTCAATTATGGGAGAGGGCGATGTCACTCCAACTCCGAAATATCCTTAACATAAAAAGACTTGCGATTAAAAATATAAAAGAAAGTTCTGTCGACTTTTTTATTGAAGGGTGTTACAGATATTATTCGACAACATATCACACGCCATTGCAGTCGGCATATGAATTGCCAGAAGAAGAAGTTTGTAAGATATATTTCGAGGATACATTAAAAGAAGCATCAGCTGATGATTTAGAAGATATCATTAAACATTTAGACAATGCGTTAAAAATGAAGCTTAGTCCGGATGAAGAGTCTGGTGTGGATACTGGGATAAGTGATGAAGATTGGATTGCCCAGCAATCTTTGGAATTAAAAAGAGAAGAGATGGCTAAGAATGGCAAATCTCAAGAAGATAGTCATGAAGATGTAATAAAGAAAACTCATGACATTATAGAAAACCTAACGAGAAGCTTGAAGGGTTTTGAGAAAGAATAGTAAATGCAAGATATAGCCAAAAGTATTATATTAAAATTTAAGGGTGATTCAAAAGAATTAACTCAAGACCTTAAAAAGTTAGAGGCAGCGCTGTCATCTTTAAATAAGGGAACTCAAGGTCGTGGCGGCCTTAATGATTTAAATAAAAGCATGGAAGCCCTCACTAAAAAAGCTGGGGCTTTCGGTACTCAATTTGGAAAAAGTTTTCAAACTGTTCAAACCATTCTAAAAGAAATTAATCAAAAAGAAATGAAGGGCCTAGAAGAAGGAATCAATAGAACTTCTAAAAAGCTAGAAATTCAAATTAGAGCTTTGGAAAGACTGAAAGCTTCTGGAGCCAATTCTGGTGCAATCGAAAGAATGCAGGGGCGTATTCAAGGAACTGCTGGAAACTTAAATGGTATGGCGGATCAATATCAACCTGGGCAACCAACTCCAGGATTTATGGGAAGATTTGGTGGAATGATTGGTGCAGGCGCAGCCATTGCAGGCATAGCTGGACAGGTTGGTCGAGGATATAACGAAGCGTACATGTCGCCAGTTTACAACAAAGCATCATTAGCTCAAACGTATAAAAATGAAAAGATGGCTGCCATTAGCGGAGACTTCACTGCTGGATTGTTAGAGATAAAAGACAAGGCTTATTCCGAAGCAATGAATGATGCAAGAAATACTCAAGCTGGACGAGATGTCTCTGCTGTAGGGAATATTTTTGCAAAAACGTTAGGGGGAGCTGGTATAGGAGCAATGGGTGGAGCAGCTTTTGCTGGTCTAGGAGCAATCCCTGGTGCAATTATTGGAGGAGCTGGAGGATTAGTCTCTGGCGGAGTGGATGCATATAAATATTTTCTTGGCGGCGGTAGAGAAACTCAGTTTAACCAACAAATGCAAAGCTCTTTAGGAGCCAGAAGAAATGCCTCCCTAACTCCAGAGATTGCACAAATGCTGCAATCAGCAGCTCCAGGAAGATTAAATTATCAGCGTGGATTCAACGTTTCGGATACTGATTTATATCACAATTTACGCTTTGGTGGAGAAGCAGGATTGAGTGAAGCAGAGTTTATGAATTCTGCTATGTCTAACCGAGGCAGATTCTCTAGTTCCCAATCTAGTGTTCTAGGTATAGGTGCAGGAATGGCTCGACGACAATTAGGGACTGACTTAGGTACTGCAAACCAAATGATTAGCGGAATTGCGATGGCTACAGGAGATGTTGGTAATGCAAATACAAAACTTGTAGGCATGTACTCAGATGCGTTCTCTAAAGGAATAACTGATTCTGGAATGATTGAAGGTATACAAAAAGCCGTTATCGAAGCTAGCCAAACAGGTCAACAAGTTGATGTTGCCGCCAATATGTCGAGAGTGGTAGATGCAATATCAATGGTTGCAGGACTAAAGGGTGGATATGTAGGCGCTCGGGAAGTTGAAGCTGGAAAAAATTTAATAGCTGCTCAAGAAGGTATGCTTGCTGGTAGCCCTATGGGACAATTCTCTAAAACATCTGCCATCGCTGGAATTTCTGGTGGAGACTTTCAAACATATTCTTATTTAAAAGATAAATCACCGCAAGAATTAATGAGCCTTGGACAAGACCCAATTGCTGCCGCTATTTTTGGTGGAGCAGATCAAGCTACAGCAGCAGGTAAAAAGGCTGCATCAGCAGCACTAGCTGGAACAGCTCAAACTTCGATGGGGCAAAAAACAGTCTCTGAATTAAGAGCTGCTGCTGCCTCTGGAGATGTACAGGGATTTTTAAAAGCATCAAGAGGTATGGCTGGAATTGCTGGAGCGAACACTCCAGAGACGCTTTTAGCACTCACAACTGATGTTATGGGTGGAATGCCTGAAGAATTTAAAGCTAAATTATCAGCACAACTTAAACGTGGACCACAAGCAAACCTAGCAGAGGGTGCTGGAGCCGCAGCTGGAACTCAAGCACAAGCTGTTGAGCAAAATGCTTTAGAAGGTGCAGAGCAAGGAAGAAGATTACAAAAAGAGATTGGAGCCGACCAAATATCAGCTGCAGGCGCTGCTCAAAGATCTGGTACATCTGGCGTTGTATCTATCAATCAAAGCGTATCATCTTTACAACAAGCTTTAAGTAACTTTGCAAATTCTTTGGGCGCTCTTAACAACTCACCACCTCCTAGCACTAGAGGGGCAGGTAATTAATGCCACACTGGTCAAGAAGTGTTACACAAAATCAGCCAGATAGCCATCAATCTCAACCTTGGGCTTGCATAACATTCCTAAGCTTTAAGAATAAACGACAAGAAGATGTATCTCATGGCGTGACTGAAGTAAAAAATATAACAGTAGTATCGGATATCCTGAATGTCTCTGTGCAGTCTGATAAAAATAGTTATTTAATGCAAGCATCTGCTGTACTTTCTTCTGGAGATTTAAATTATCAGTCACTTATAACCCCAGGCGATCATGCCTTAATATGGATGGGTGACGATAAAACACAATTTGAATCAGTATCAAAGGCTGCAGCCAACAACGGACAGGCAAACTATTATGGGTCTGGACTAAAATTTGTTGGTAGAGTCACATCTGTTAGAAGTATATTTAATACAACACCTAATGGAGTAAAAACGCTTAGGTATGCTATATCTTTTACAGCATTCACTGAATTTAATTCACAAATATATTTTAACCCACTACTGTCCAGTGCAGCTGAGTCTCAAGGAAATGCGCAGGATAAAGGGATCGCTCTATTCGCCAACATAACTGAGCAGTGGAGTCAATACATATTTAATGCTGATGATGGAACTAAGTTTAATATCCAAAAGTACATAGATTTCTTTATAGACATATTTTTTGGTATTGGGCCGAGTAGTGCTAGTAAAAAAATAGGTAAGGTATCAAGAAGTCCAAATGAGGCATTCTTAATACCTATAGAGTTGCTTAGTCTACTAGGTCTTACGCCAAGCAACCAAAAGGCCCCTAATTACTCTGACGCTCTGCACACGATTATAGGTATTCAAAAGTACACAGGAGAGAGTTATCTTCCACTAATGGGTGAAGAAAAGAGTGCAGTCCAGTCATTCACAACCGATAGGCTTGTTGGGAATATGGCATCCCCACCAGACTCTTTTAATAGCGTACCTGTGTGGTCTTTAATAAAACAATTTTCAAATCCTAGCCTTAATGAGGTATTTAATACTATTAAAATGAATAAAAATGGTAATATTGTACCTACTTTTATAGCTAGACAAATTCCTTTTTCAACATCAAATAATCCAGAGATACAAAGTAAGCCGCACACACCATTTTTAGATTTACCTAGATGGGTTTTAGATCCAAATATGATGATAAATTCATTTAACATAGGCGTTTCGGAGTCTGCTAGATTTAATTACTATCAAGTTAATACTCAGTTTAGTGCATCAAATGTGACGGTTACCGAAATTAACTACCTAGCTACTAGCTTAGGTAATCAAAAGCTATTTGAAAATGATATAAAAAGACATGGTAGCCATAATTTATTTATGAATACTACGGCTGATTTTACTAAAGACGGAGTGCAAATTGATGCGAGATTGTGGACAGAACTCATAGCAGACTTTTATAAGAATGGGCATTTAAAATTAACAGGGTCTATCTCTACGGCTGGAATCTCTGCGCCAATATGTGTGGGCGATAATTTAAAAGTAACCAATAAAGTGTTCCATATTGAGTCTTTAACCCACTCTTACAGTACGTTTGATAATGGATTTAAATCTTTTACAACAGACATGTCGTTATCACATGGAATCTTGTCCAATGGAAACCTTGTATCTGATGAATCAGCACTGCGCGAAAAATCAGAAACAGAGTTGACGCCTGGATATAATGATCAAGAATTATATATAGGTGAAAAGCAGATAACTGGCGAACCACCTAAAAAGGGAAGTGCGTAATGTCAAGTAATATGCTATCTGATGGGTCGGTCCTCCCATCAACCTTAGGCTTATCTAATTCTAATGCCCCTACATCAATTGTTGGAAATATGGCATTAAGAGTAGGTATTGTTACAGAAATATTATACCCAGAAAACGAAAGAAATTTAAGCGGAAAAGTGATCGAGTACAATGTCCTAGTAACTGAAAAAACAGAAGGGTATTCTGCAACCTTCTCTTTCTATAGGAATTGCACAGTTAATTCTGTATTTGGGTCTAGCAATAACAATGTCACACAAACCTACACACCAGCTGATAAAAACGGATCTTCTTTTACTGGCGGATCAATTGTAATGCTACTGTGTATTAATGGATATAATACTGGAGGCTCTGCTGTAATTATTGGCGGACTGACAGGCGACAAAATCGGTGATACTCCAAAGGCTGAAGATGGCCAGTTCTATGACTTCAACTTCAACGGAATCAATCAAAAGATTAATAAAGATGGTGAATTAACTATCACATTTAATAGCATTATAGATAAAGATGGTAATAAGTCTAACGAAGATGCTGCCGGTACTTCATTAAAACTAGATAAAGATGGTGGGCTTAAGCTTTCTGATAATAAAGCTCAATCATTTGAATTGAATCGAACTGAAGAATATGCTATATGGCAGAATGGTGCTGAGATTATAAAGATAGATAAAAAGAATAAGAAGATCGAAATAACCTCATCTGAGAGTGTAGAAATTACAGCCAATGGAAAAGCTTTAATCACATCAAGCGATACCATGAATATAAAATCAACAGGCGACATGTCCATCTCCAGTGATGCAACTGCATCTATTGATTCAAAACAAAATCTTAATATTAAGTCTGGAACTAACCTTGATATGCAGTCTGGGGCAATGTTGAACATTAAAGGTCGTGGCGGAGTTACTATTGAATCACAGGGGCTAACTCAAGTAAAAGGCCAAGTGGTAATGCTCGGAGCTGCTGCAACAAATCCAGTAGCTATTGCTGGGGTTAGTATTGCTATCGGACCAGGCAATCTTGGAATTCCAGTTGTCAGCACTATTATAACAGGAAGTTCTAGCGTATTGGCAGGTACATAATGGCTATTAGTTTTACAGAGCAACAAAAAAGAGATATTACGCGTAGACAAATCAATCTTCAAAAAGAGAACGATGTGCATCAGATTATTGTTGATGGGACTAATAAAAATTTGGTAACCCTCCAGTCTGTAGATCTTGCTAATAAGGTATTTTATGATTTTTTTGACACACAAGCGAGAGCCTATGAATCAGAGTATGAGCAAATATCTGGGCAAGTTGCGGATAAATATAGCACAGGCGATACTGATCTTCTTGTTGCAGCTCAAAGCTCGACCTCACAACCCTTCTTTCCGCCAGTATCTGGCTCTAATGTCTATACCAACTTTATACCGCTCATACAATCGGGTGTATTTACGAATAATAAGGTAAAAGGTCTATTTCACCCAACCTCTACAAATTCTACATACGAATCAACTACACTGACTAGCCTAGTATCTATGATAAATAGGCTAAATAATGGTATCTCTGGAGTATTTAGTGCAAGTGCTGCCTCAGATTTATCAGCTATAATCCCTCCATCTCAATTCTCTGCTGTAACCGTAGAAGTAAACATTAGCTCAGGGTTTACTGTGAACGATTATGTATATGTGAATAAAGGATCTGCATCAGGATTATACCAAGTAACAGCTGTAAACTTAGTTGGACCTCCATATTCAATAACTATTATTGGGATTATCCCATCAAAAATAGGTATGTCTGGCGGTGGAATCGAAATAGACAATACGGTTTCAGCATTCACAGATAGTGAAAAGCAATCCCTCACCTCTACTAAATACACAGAGCTTTTAAACAATATAGCTGCTGCATCTGTTGTATCTGGATACCCAAAGTCAATCACAAGCCTTGTCAGTGAATGGAATGGGTTTTTATCTAATTCAGAAGCTGCCTTAACCTTGCAAAATGATTCAAGATCTATACAATTAGCAGAAAATTCTGCATCGTATAATTCAGTGACGTCTGCAATATCAGCTGTGTCTGTATGGGCATCTCTACCTACAACTGGATCTGGACTAACAATGACTAAGTTTATGGCCGCAAGTATTAGCAATTTAATGCCGTCCATAAGTCAAAGAATTGCTGCAATCCTGACAAGAATCAGCCAAATTCAAACAGCCCTTGGGTCATCTAGCGCAAACTCTTTAACCCAATCTGGGGAGTCTTTTACATCTACTGATTTAACTAATAGCTACTATAAAAGATATTTATGGCTAAACGTTAGAATAAATAGGGTCTCTGGGTCTCTTAGTAGATATTACCAGACATTAAACGCAAAAGATCAAGTATCAATACTTTACAACAATAACCTAATATTATCAAATGAATACGACTCCTACTTCTCAACAACTGCAATCAAATTCCTGGATGGATCAAATATCATACAGGTTAACGATTTTAGTAAGTTTTCAGTGGGAGATGTAGTAAGTGTTATATCTGAATCTCAACCTGAATATAGCTTAGGGATAGTTGAGAAGCTTGGAACAAACCAGCTAAGACTTGATAGAGCTATACCTGTCACATACCTAACTACAGATGAAGAATCTGCAAGAATATTTAAGGCGTTATAATGGGAATATTTGACATTGGCAGTAATTTAAAAAACTTTGGTACAAAAATTACCAACAACGCCATTGCTACGACCTCATCTAATGTTAAGGGTATTGAGATGCCCTCAGATAAAGGATGGGTTGCCCCAAGTCAAACTAATCAAAATAATTACACTACAGACTACTCAAGCCTTTTAACAATTGCCGATAAGTCCCAGAAGTTTATCGACTCCGGACTAATGAGTAGAGGATTGAGTTTAAAATTCTTTAACAACCTTGTTAGTGGCGACACATGGAAACTAAACTATCCGTATGTTCTATTAGTATTAGAAGTCAGTCAAGATGGAAGTACTGTAAAGTACAACCAAAAGGCATCATACAGACTTCCAATCAATCCGCAAGAATTAACTATTCAAACCCCATTTGCTATCAAGACAACTGTTACAAGTCGTGGGATATTAGAAGAGCATAATGGAATACCGTTAAAGAATATCTCCATATCAGGTACAACTGGATTTCGAATTAAAAGAAATACATATGGACTAGGCGCACAAAGTTCTGGATCAACAGCAGTTAATTCCCAGGGTCAAGAAGCTGATGGCCGTCAATTCAAGCAGGTAACTACCACTGCAACAAATGCAGATGTCGACATAGCTGAAACTGGGTATTACCAATTCCATATGTTAAGGTTATTTTTAGAGACTTATGCTGAAGCTAAAAAAGCTCCAGGTAATCAATCCCTAAGACTTGCCATTCAAATACCTAAAGATAATGTAATTTATTTAGTCACACCACAGAACTTCACATCTAGAAAATCTGTTTCTAGTCCATTAGAGACTACGTTCAACTTGCAATTACTTGCATGGGGGACTGTTAAGAATATATCAGGTGGGGATGATTCTAGCATTCAAGCTACAAATGCTTTATTAAAAACTGGTTGGACTGGCCAAGATCTTGAAAAGATGGAAGAACTTCGTGTTCAAATCTACAAAAATAAAGACTTAGTCTCAGCTAAGACTGGCAATGCCGATAAATATCTAGGTATAGTAAATAAATCTATAATAGCCATAAAAGGTGCTAATGGCATTATCCAAACAGTATCAGATTATAGTAAAGATACCAGAAGACAGGCAAGCTTGTTGCTTACAGCTTTGTTTGGCGAAAAGGGTGCTGATGCAGTTGCCCAATTGTTCGATTCAGTAACTGATATTAACCAAACCATTGACAGAGTGAAGAAGTCTTACGAAGCACAAAATCAAAATTTATTGTTTATAGATAACAAACAAGACTCATTCTTAACGCTTGATGATGAGAAGTCTTTAAATCCAAATAAGCTTCCAATCCCACAAGATCTTTCTAATGAACTAAGAAAGCAAAGGGATGAAGCTCAACAAATTAATAAGAATGATATATCGTCATACATATCAAACTTAAGCGATCTGTCTGACAAGGTTGAATCTGACGTATTAACTAAAGAACCTACAGAACAAGAGTGGGATCTTTTATATTCTATTCATGCAGCAATCAACTCACTTACAGGTGTACTATCAAGTAATACTTTCAGTACATCACAAACAGAAGATGATAACCAATCATCTGACCCTAAGCTACAAAAGACAGCCTTAGGCTTTTGGGAAGCGTCCACTGCCCAAGATGGTATTGGGTTTCAAGTGCCAAAAGGTAAAATGGAAGTGTCTTTTCCATTCAGAGGATCTCTTGAGCAATTGGCAGCAAGCTATTTAGGTGATGCTAATCGTTGGATGGAGATTGCTGCGATAAATGGACTTCAATCACCATATGTAGATGAAGATGGATTCCAAAGACCTTTAATATCAAATGGGTCATACAATCAAATTCTTATATCAGACATAAGCAATCTTTATGTAGGGCAAACAGTCTATCTCTCTAGCACCACTCAATTAGTATCTCAAAGAAAGATAACAAACTTAGATTCAATATCTACAACAAGACATATTGTTACACTAGACGGCAATACAGACTTAGGTATATTTACAACAAACGATAAAGCATCTTTAAAGGCATATTTACCGTACACTACAAACTCACTGAAAAAAATATACATACCTACAAGCTCTGCACCAGTAGACAATGATGCCAGCACAACACCACTTCCTTTTATCAAAGAAGATATTGATTTAGTGACGTTCTCTAAAATTGATTTCCTATTAGATGATAAAGGTGACCTAGCTATAACTAGTGATGGGTTTACAAACTTAGCCTTCGGTAAGGCTAACTTAATTCAAGCAGCTAAAATGAAGTTATTAACTCCACCTGGATCACTGCTACTTCATCCATCATTTGGGGCTGGAGTTGAGATTGGCTCCTCTATGGCTGATGTTAGTTTAGAAGCTATTAGTTCAGGTATAGTATCAGCTTTTACTAATGATTACAGATTCTTATCACCATCCACCATTCAACTAAAAGTAGACGGTAGTACACTTTCAGTATACGTAGATGTACCAGTTTCAAATGGCACTGGTGTCCTACCTTTATCCCTCCCCCTAAGCCAATAATATCACTCACTTATTGGCAAATACTAATTATACTTAAGTCACTCCTGACTCTTGTTGCTTTTTATTCAATAATGTATTAGATTGAGATTAAGCCATCTTATAGAGGAATTACAATGCCAATCACTCCAAAGCCTAGAAGTTTCCAACAAATCCTTAATCAAATGATTAAAACGTTTACAGCTAAGTCTGGTGTAAACGATCAAGCTCCAGGCTCTGTAGCAAGAAGTCTTGTTGAGGCAGCAGCCCTATCAGATTTCCAATCTCAAGGTGACATTTATGCAGCCCTTAACTCAAATGATGTAGATCGTGCTGAGGGGATTGATTTAGATAATATCGGTATTGCTCATGGAGTGACTAGACCAGAGAATAAAGCTGCGTATGGGTCAGTTACATTCTACTCTGAAAATATTACAAAGATTTCAACAAAGATTTATGCTGGAACTGCTGCACCTCCAAAAAACTCAACAACTATATATGTATCAGATGCATCTAAATTTTCATCTACAGGATCTTTATATATTGGTCGTGGAAGTAATAACGTAGAAGGTCCTTTAGCATATAGCTCAATTGCTCAAGTTGGAAGCTATTACCAAATCACACTAACTACAGCAACGACTAAGAATCACAACCTAAACGAAGAAGTGACTTTAGCCCAAGGTGGGAATAGAGTTATTCCAGTAGGTACTGTAGCCCAAACATCAAGCGGTAATGCAACTCCCCCTACAACATTCAGAACATTAAGCGCTGTAACTATATTAGATGGTAATAGAGAGGTTACAAACGTACCTGTATTATGTAACGTATTAGGAGTTAGAGGTAATGCAACAGCTAACTCAATTGTAAATATTGCATCTAAACCATTCCCAGGTGCAGCAGTAACTAATCCATTGCCATTCATAACTGGACAAGATGCTATGCTTGACCCAGACTATAGACTTCTTATTAAACAATCAGAACAAACCAAAACAAAAGGTACAGACTTAGCATTACAAAATGCAGCTGTAGGAGTTACAAGCTCTGATGATAATAAAACTGTTGTTTCAGCTCAAATTAAAAAGCCAACCAATAGAAATGAGCCAGGAGTTGTATACATAGACGACTCCACAGCCTATCAGCCAATTTTCTCAGGACAAGGCTTTGAAACGTTAGTAGAGAATGCAATCGGTGGGGAGAAATACTTAACCCTATCTCAAGAAGATGTAACTAAAGCTTTATTGGAGACTAGCTTTGAAAGACCATATGCATTAACAGCTGACATGGTTCTTGCGGTTAAATGCGGTGGAGTTCTATATGAACACACATTTGCATCATCAGACTTTAATACACAATTTGCAGCTGACGTATTTGAAGTTGTTAACTCAATCAATGCTAATACCTCACTAGGCTTTAGCGCACGAGCTTCACAGAACAATAAAAAGATTGTAATCTTTTCAAAGAACTATACATCAGAAGATGTACAAATTGTAGCTCCACTAGACTCAACTAAAGTAAATGCTAATGACTACTTAGGCTTTTCAGAGAATGTATCATATACGTTACGTTTGTATAAGAATGATAACTTATTAGTTAAAGATGGAGCATCAGCTACTGTATATTCTTTACTACAGGATAGCTGGTCAACATTAGCATCTACCGAATACCTATGTCTATCTGTGGATAACTCACTCCCAATCACTTATACATTTACAAGTGCTGATTTCGTATCTTATGGATATGGATCAATGATTAAAGAAAACCCATTATCAGTATGGGCTCAAGTAATTCAATCAAAGATTTCAGGAGTTACAGTTGTAGCTGAATCTGGGAAGCTTTCAATAACTTCTAATAAAGGTGCAAGTAACTCTGCATCTATTGTTATTTACAACACAGTCCAATCTAACAACATTGGGCCATCCATGCCTAATAACAATAATTTAGCTACAAAGTTCTTTGGACTAAGTATATCAGTACCTGAGACTTTACAATCAGTTGGATTAGCCAGTGATTACGTATTTAATAGATCAACTGGAGAATTGCAACTATCCTCTCCATTAGTTAAGGGCGATATTCTGACTGCTGGGTCTAAGAATACTAGAGCTATGATTGATTCCAAATCAACAGCTACTGGCTATGTAAGTATTTCAGCTCAATTACTAATATCTCCCCCAGCACCGACAAGTAACGCTATGTTCGTTGTAGTTGATTCACCAGCTACGATCATATCTAACCTTGCCTCACCTGGATCTTCAATTACTATTTCAAATGTATCCACAAATATCCAAAGAATAACTTCGTCTAATTCACTAGCATTTAGCGATGTGGCAGTGGGGGATTGGATCATACTAGCCTCTGACCAAATATATTCAGCGTTGCCATCAGCTTTTGGGGCATACAAGATATCTAACAAGACATCATCATATGTTGACGTACAAGCCTTAAATTCATCTTTTGCTGGACTTCCGTTAACAATAAACCTAACTGGGACTCAAAAGATCATAACATGCCGAACTAATGGTCACGTACAAAAAGTTCCAGTAACATTAGTAGGATCACAGACAGTCCTGGCTATTGCTAATGACATTAATACATCTTTAGTAGGTGCTAAAGCCTCTTCTGTAGGTGGAAAAGTATTAAGACTTACATCTAATTCATTTGAGGCTGGACACACTACTCACATTGTAAGTTCTTCAGGAGTTGAGTCAATTGGATTCACTAATGGTCAAACAGATGTTAGTACAACTTCACATACAGCATTTAATCAATCTGGCAAATCAGACCTCACATTCATTAACTTTGAGACTGAATTCGTAGCTAGCAATGGATCACACGTAACTTCACCTGTAGATTCTATCATCCTTACAGCTAGTCCAAACTTAACTAACAAAGACTTAGTTGTATTTGAAAATAGCCAGACAGTAAAGTCAGCCAACAAAGATTTATATGCAAGCGTATATCAAAAATCTCCAGGCACTGTGCAAATCAGAAATACCCCATTACTTAGTGATGTAGCAGCTGGGTCTAGATTTTATTCTGGTGTACCATACAACTTCAGTTCTGATGATAATCTAACTGTAGTATTAGATCAGGATGGACTTAATAAGTCATTCAATATTAAAATGAGTCGTAAAGGTGTAATTAATAACCAAACATCGCCAACTAGCTCACTAATCTCTATGTATGATGCAGACGCAGGGCCGACATCTGGCTTTGCAGCTCAATTTGGTGATAACTTTGATTTTGCAGACTACAAGATCCACATGAAGGCTTTTGAAATCTTCAATCAATCCAATCCAACTGACCAAATTAAAATACAATCTGTTATATTTGGACCTACAGGCGAAAAGATTTGCTTTGGATTTAGATACCCATCAATTCCAAATTCATCTATGTCAAATTCAGTAGAAGTATCAGACATTACAAAGATATCTCTATACCTTCAAACAGGAGCTGAAAGACTTGGTGGGGGATGGACTTCATCAACTCAATTTGATGTGACAGTTACTGGTAACACTGCAAGATTTACACATAATGGAACAGGATCAGCACCAAGCTTCGTAACTTCAGCTCTTGTGTCTGTTGGCGATATTGTTAATGTAGATAATAGTTCAGGTTTTGATTTAAGAAACTGTGGACAATTTAAAGTTACAGCCGTAACTGATACCTACTTTGAAGCGTTACTTCCTAGCGCATTTGTACAGTCTAGCATACAAATCAATGCAGCCTCTGCAATTAGATTTTATAGACTTGGAACGAACAATAAAGTTTCAGATGTTGTAACATACATCACAAACAATCTGTCAGCTTATATTAAAGCTACAGCGTTAGGTGTTGGAACAAGCCAAGTAGTCAATGATTATATGGTTGATCTACAAGTTCCATATAATTTCTTAAAAGCTGGCGAGAATGCAGTGTCTATTTCTAACATAGGCTCAACAATCACTAACTTAAACCAATTCAGCCTAAAAGACTCATTGCCATCTGGATTCCCATCTTTACTGGTAGGTGAAGAGGCATACCTAATCCCAACTAGAGCAGAACATCTAGAGAAATTCTTAAATGTATTTGCAGTAACAGGACTATCAAGCGTTGGTAACATTACAGTATCTAATGACGGTAATAGCCTACAGATATTTAGCGATGTATATGGATCATTGGGAGCAGTGCTAGTATCTGGCGGAACGGCTAACTCAGTTGTAGCGCCACTTGTGCAAAACTCTGCAATCTTACCTAAGGCTTCAATCGCTAGTGCAACTCGATACAGAGCTGGATCTTTTGTTATATACATGTTCAACACGGACCTTACTGATTCTCTTCCTGCTGATAAAAGTGAGATATTCTTTGGATTTGCTAATAATTCATTTAATACGGCTGGTGGAGTAATTAACATGGCTGGACCATCATTGGTTCAAAGACGTGCTATATTCATGGCGTCTACATTTGTTGATCCAAACATTTCATCTGTAGTTAGATCGTCTAATACGGCTGTCTATACTTTGGCAAGCTCTCACAAGATTATTGTTGGGGATGTAGTTACAATTAGTGGCGTAGCTGATTCATCATTTAATGGTGTGTTTGCAATTACTAATGTGTCGTCTAACACTATTACAACTGTTAATGTTGGGGCGAATACTAGCTCAACAGGTGGACAGATTGATTCAGTTAAAACTGGGCCAGGGACATTATTATTTAATGACACACAATTCAGTATTGACAAAACTAGCTCATCTGGACTAGATGTAAATGCATGGATTAAGGTTCAGAACTCAGCTACACAGGATAAGTCTCTAGGATTTAAAGCTGACACACAATTAACACTTACTTCTGTTAACTCAGCCGACTCATCAACTGTAGCCATTTCAGCAGGTAGTGGAACATTCAGCACTCTAGTATCAATTCCGCATTCTATTAATGATCAGATACTACTTAGACAAGAAGGTCAATTCACAGTAATCACTCAAACGTCAGCTGTATCAGTTAAGTTGCTTGATGGCGGTATTGCTGAAGGAAGCTGGATTAGGATTGTTGGATCTGACTTCTCAGTAAACAATCAGGGTATATTCAAAGTTGCTAAGGTTCATCGTGGAAGTAACGATTCAATCTATTTTGAAAACCCAATTGCCGAAGAGCAATCAATCGTATTAACAAGTGCAAGTGCTATGCTTGGCTACACTTATGATTCAGTAATGCCAGGAGATTTAATAACCATAGGAACAGACATATTAGGAGTGTCAAATGTTAATACTTATACTGTGTCTAATGCTGTATTCCCTACGTCAAGTACCCTATACGTAAAAGAAATCTTAGGTGCTAGTGCAACAGCTGTGCTTGGTAATGATTATTCAAAAGTTCATTTTGTTGAGAAGAATCCATGGTTTGCATACAAAAAGATTGTTAACATTGCCCAAGATCCAACAAATAGCAAAAAATCTATTGTGACTGTGTTAGGTTCTGAATTAGCAAACAAAGCAACAACTGCAACTTCATCATACATTGAAGCTCAGTCTAAACTTAAGTTCTCTACATCTATTAAGGTGGGTGAGGATTCATATAAATATTACAATGGATTGATCTCAGCTGTAGGTAGAAAGATTCGTGGACAAGCTTATGATACTGTGTCATTCCCAGGATATGCAGCTGCTGGATCTTATTTAGTTGTTGATGCACCGCTTCCAAAGCGTATCCAAGTTGGTATCGTTATCAGAAATACAAGCGGTATTCCATTTGCTACTATTAAATCAAGAGTTGAAACAACTGCATCATCCTACATTAATTCTTTGAAGGTTGGGGAGAGTGTGATATTCTCAAAACTAATCTCTGAGATTCAAAAGGTTAATGGAGTGCAAGCAATATCTATTTCATCCCCTACATACAATTCATCAAATGATAGTATCATGGTTGGTTATGGTGAGAAGGCTCAAATCTTAAACATCTCTACAGATGTGGTCGTTACTTTAGCAACGTAGGTGTAATGTGGCAGATAGCTCAATAGTTAAACGGTTAAGACAATTCCTAAACCCCTCAATAAAAGGGAAGATGACAGATGCTTTACTAGAAGCTTTGGCTGAAGGGGATTCAATTAACCGTGAGAATATCCTGGCAGTTAAGCCTCAAATGTTTGTAGCTACCGCTACTGGCCGATTCCTTGAGAAAAGAATGGCTAATATGGGTGTGGATAAGCCGATTGGTGTAGGGATTGATGATGAATCATTTCGTCAATTAGGTATTAAACAAACCAATACTAAACTTGTAAGAAATATATTCCTAGATGTGCTAGAGACATTCTATGGTGCTGATGCAGTTAGAGCTTCAGTTAGATCCATTAGACCTCAAAGCTATAATCTAGCTGATGGAATGACGTTAGTTATCCAGGCTGATCAACAAAAATCCCCACTTACTGTTACTTTTACGACAACAGACTTTTCATCAATAGATATGGCAAAAGCAGAGGAAGTGGCAGCAGTTATATCTAGGACAGCATTTAGCTATGACTATCCAATTGTAGCATTTACAGAGACTGATTTTGATACTAAGCAAGTGTTTGTTAAGATTCAAACTACAACTAATGGCCATAAAGGTTCTGTGTCTGTTATTGGTGGAAGTGCACAGAATGAGCTTATGTTTCCAGGTACAGCACTAGCTCAATCTAAGTATGGCACTCAATATACTATTTCATCAAGCAATCAATTCATTAGATTTACATGGACAGGTGGGGCAGACCCAGGTCTTGGCTTTTTAACAGACAACAGCTTTGTTAATATCTATGGCGATGCGTTTGTTGAAATGAATAAGGGATCGTTCAAAGTTGAGAATTATTCAGGCGGACCACTTGGTCAAGCTTTTTTTGAAATATTAAACCCAAATTTTGACTTCATCAACCAAAACTCTGTAGTTGTAATGACTAGTGCATCAGCAATATCAGGTAGTGGGGTTGCTACAAGCCGAGTAGATATACAAAACCTTGGTGCTAACAGAACAAACAACATAGTTACAGTATTCACAACATCCCCACATGGATTTCTATCGGGGCAAGATGTAACTGTAGCTCATTGTGAAAACACGACATTTAATGGTACTTTTACAATATTAAGCACACCTGATGCATACACTGTGACATTCTTTAATAATGGCCCAGATGCAGTATCAAGCGGTGGGACGATTGAGGTTGACTATACAATCTTATCTCAGCCATCAGGTGCAGTAAGGTCTAATGGAATTGTTACAATAACTACCGCAACCCCACATAGCCTAAGTATTGGTAATCAGGTTATAATTGAGAATGTTATTGATTCAAGCTTTAATGGCATATTCAATATAACAGCAGTAACTTCTAATACATTTACATACACACAAGACTATTCAAATGACCTGACATTCTTCACAACTAAAAAAGCTGTCATCTCACAACAATCACGCTATGCATCTGTATATGAGACCTCACCGTACGAACTTACAATATTTTTACCTATCTCAGCTCAAATCATTAGGCGTGATTTAATTGGATCATGGCATGTGCATGAGTCGGCAACAGATAGAAGCTTTTTAGGTTCATACTCGTTTGATACCACAGCTCTTCCAATCACATCTACATCAACAACTCTATCTGAAGCAGTAAATGCTGGTGAGTCAAAGACGATTGTGGTCATGGCTAACACGACAAACTTCCCAGACTCTACAGGTTACATTACATTAGAGTGGGGGACGTCTAGAGAAGAGGGGCCGATTAGATTCTTAGCAAGACCTTCAGATGGCTCATTACTACTAGACGCTTCGTACAGATTTAGGTTTGATCATGCAGCTGGATCTGATGTAACCTTACTAAAAGATACTACTGGATATTCACCTAAGACTGATGGGACCGACTATCAAGCTTATTTAACATCATCTCAAGCAGCTAGAATTGAAGCAGAATCTTTAATGAACAAATTGGTAGCTTCAGGCATATTCTTAAATATTATCCTTGTTTATCCAGAAGGTCCAGGATTACAAGACATCACACAGATTTACGAGGGATAGATGAGTACAGGTAAGTCACCAGTAGTTACAGGCGCAGGAGTCAAGCTAATCATTAATGGTAAAGTGTTGGGATTGGCTACAGGTATTAGTATCCAACGCAGTACAGGGATTAAAACAGTATATGAAATTGATAATCCATTGCCAGTAGAATTCATTGACACTCAGTATACTGTGTCAGGCAGCTTAAGCGGTATTCGAATCATAGGTTATGGCGGAGTTGAGCAAAATAACATCATGTCCATCTCCTCTGTGCAAGAGCTACTCACTCGTAATTACTGTAGTTTACAAGTAGTTGATAGAGCAACAGGCATTACTTT
>Ga0208693_1001271_pt1 | contig 18464 bp, 14 predicted proteins | sample AD_UKC071_MetaG_FD_184438 | JGI IMG/M metagenome (GOLD analysis project Ga0208693, IMG submission 184438) | Active sludge microbial communities of municipal wastewater-treating anaerobic digesters from USA - AD_UKC071_MetaG (SPAdes) (version 2) | ecosystem: Engineered > Bioreactor > Anaerobic >... | reverse complement strand
ATCTACGGCGATTCCGGGCTGGGCAAGACCCACCTGCTGCACGCGGTCGGGCACTACATCCGCAACTACTACGACCGGGTCAAGGTGAAGTACGTCTCCACCGAGGAGCTCACCAACGACTTCATCAACGCGGTCTCCGACAACCGGACGGCCGACTTCCGCCGCGCCTACCGTGAGGTGGACGTGCTGCTGGTGGACGACATCCAGTTCCTGGAAGGCAAGATCCAGACGCAGGAGGAGTTCTTCCACACCTTCAACACCCTGCACACCGCGCAGAAGCAGATCGTGCTCACGTCCGACCGGCCGCCGAAGGCGCTGGAGGCGCTGGAACCGCGGCTGCGTAGCCGGTTCGAGTGGGGCCTGATGACCGATGTGCAGCCGCCCGACCTGGAGACGCGGATCGCGATCCTGCGGAAGAAGGCTGCTGCGGAGCGCCTGACCGCCGGCCCGGACGTACTCGAGTTCATCGCCTCGAAGATCCAGACGAACATCCGCGAGCTCGAGGGTGCCCTGATCCGAGTGACCGCGTTCGCGAGCCTGAATCGCCAGGAGGTGGACCTGGCCCTGGCTGAGATCGTGCTGCGGGATCTCATCCCCGAGGGCGGCGAGACTCAAATCTCGTCGACCGCGATCATGACCCACGTCGCCGACTACTTCTCGATCTCGGTCGAAGAACTGTGTGGCCAGAGCCGGACGCACGTGCTGGTCACGGCCCGTCAGATCGCGATGTACCTGTGCCGCGAACTCACCGACCTGTCGCTGCCCAAGATCGGCCAGCTGTTCGGCGGCCGCGACCACACAACCGTGATGCACGCCGACCGCAAGATCCGCCAGCTCCTGCGCGAGCGTCGCAGCGTCTTCAATCAGATCACCGAACTGACGAACCGCATCAAGCAGTCACCGCTGCGCTGACCACCCTGGCCACGCCCAGGATCTAGGGACCCGCCCCGGGCTAGGGACAGACCGAAGTCCACACCTCGCAGTCGTTCACCGCAGCGTCCGCACGCCTCTTCCTGCGCCCATTCCCGGCAACCAAGTCCGCTATGAGCTCCAGATTTCGGGTTGAGCGCTCTTCGACCCGCTCAAGGGTCTCCATAGGCTCAATTTTCCCGGTTCAAAACCTGAAGCGCTCTGCCCACAACCCGCTCCCGCGGGCGAAGTCCGCTGTGCACCGCTGTGGATATGTCTGGGGACGAAGCCCCCTACTTGTGAATTCCCAAAACGCAGGCTGAGAGTATCCGCAAATCCTCCCCGTGTAGTTCTCTGTTATCCACAGGGTCATGCAGACCGCGACTCGCGATGTGGGTGGGGCTGACGCGAGTTGTCCACCGAATCCACAGCCGCTACTACGAGGACGAATTGATAGATCTCCAATGAACTTCAAAGTCGGCGGATGCACAGCTGGGGAAACACGTCACCAAACCCCGAAGCCAGAGCCTGCGTCGATATGATCTACTGACCCACGCGTGTGAGCACAGAGGGAGCAACAGTGAAGATCCGTCTCGACCGCGACGTCCTGGCTGAGGCCGTGCAGTGGGCTGCGCGCAGCCTGCCCACCCGTCCTAGCGTCCCAATCCTGGCCGGATTGCTGGTCAAGGCCAGTGGTAACCAGGTCGTGATGAGCAGCTTCGACTACGAGACGTCGGCGAAGATCACGGTCAACGCGGAGGTCACCGACGACGGCTTGGCGCTCGTTTCCGGCCGGCTGCTGGCCGATATCGCGCGTTCGTTGCCGAACAAGCCGGTCGACATCACCGCCGACGAGACCAAGATGGAACTGGTCTGCGGCACCGCCCGGTTCACCCTGCAGACCCTTCCGGTCGCCGACTACCCGGCGCTGCCGGAGATGCCTGAAGCCACCGGCGCGATCTTGAGTGACGAGTTCGCCAAGGCGGTGGGCCAGGTCGTGGTCGCAGCTGGACGCGATGAGTTGCTGCCCGTGTTCACCGGCGTCCGCATGGAGATTGAGGGCGAGACCCTCTCCCTACTGGCCACAGACCGCTATCGCATGGCGTTGAAGGAGCTCGACTGGAACCCGCGCAGCAGCGGCGGTGAGGGTGCGGCGCTGGTGCCGGCCCGCGTCCTGGCCGAGACCGCGAAGTCGATGACCGCCGGCGAGCAGGTCACGCTGAGCCTCTCGTCCGCCGCGACCGGCGACGGGCTGATCGGCTTCGAGGGCACCGGGACGGCCGGCGTCCGCCAGATCACCACCCGGCTGCTGGACGGCGAGTTCCCGAAGGTGCGGCACCTGATGAACGTGCAGGCAGCGGTCAGCGTCCGCGCCAACACCGCGGAGGTGATCGCTGCCGTGAAGCGCGTGGGCCTGGTGGCTGAGCGCAACACGTCCCTGCGCATGCTGATCGCGGAGGGTTCGATCACCCTCGAGGCGGCCACCGGCGACCAGGCGCAGGCAGTAGAGGCCCTGGAGGCCGTGGTCGAAGACGTCAGCGGCACCGGGCTTGCGATGACTGCTGCCGGCTTCAACCCGCACTACCTGCAGGACGCGCTCTCGGCGCTGGACAGCCCGTACGTGCAGTTCTCGTTCACCCAGCCCGGCAAGCCCTGCCTGCTCACCGGCCTGAACGAACTGGACGGCGAGCCGAATGCCGACTACAAGCACGTCATCATGCTGATGCGCCTGCCGGCGTGACCTTAGCGTCCGGTCAATCATCCCCGCAGTCTCAGGTCAGTCATCGCCGCATGTCTCTGGTTGGTCATCCCGGCGCAGGCCGGGATCTCAAAAACCTTGAGCACATCGGCTCCTGGGGGTGATCGAAGATGTTCGTCACCCATCTGAGCATCGCTGACTTCCGTTCCTACCAGCTGGCCGACGTGCCGCTCGAGCCCGGCGTGACCGTGTTGACTGGTGCGAACGGCCAAGGCAAGACAAACCTGATCGAAGCGGTCGAGTTCCTGGCGACGCTCGGATCGCACCGAGTGGCTTCCGAGGCGCCGCTGGTCCGAGCCGGGGCCGAGCGTTCGATCGTCCGGGCGCGGGTGCAGGCCGGCTTGGACGATGCGCGCAGCCTGCTGCTTGAGATCGAGATCATCCCCGGACGGGCCAACAAGGCTTCACTTAACCGCTCCCCGCTGCGGCGGCCGCGCGATCTGCTCGGCGCGCTGCGGGTGGTGCTGTTCTCGCCGGAGGACCTGGCGATCGTCAAGGGGGATCCGAGCGAGCGCCGCCGGTTCATCGACGAGTTGCTGGTGGCGCGCTGGCCGCGGCTGGCCGGGGTGCGGGCGGACTACGACCGGGTGCTAAAGCAGCGTTCCACCTTGTTGAAGTCACTTTCCGCACGCGGCCCGCGGGCGCTGACCGAAGAGGTCGAGTTCACCCTTGAGGTCTGGGACGGGCAACTGGCCGCGCTCGGCGCCGAGATCGTTGCGGCTCGGCTGACCACACTGGCCGAGCTGGGTCCGTTGCTCGCGTCCGCTTACGCCGACATAGCGCCGACGAACAATTTGGCCGCGGTGGCGTACAGATCGTCCGCTCTGGACGCCGCCGAGCCGCGTGCCGAGGCCACTGCTTCCGACACCATTCCAACCACCGCCGAACTGACCGAGTTGCTCACCGCCAAGATGAAGGCGCGCCGCAACGAGGAGATCGCTCGCGGCCTGTGCCTGGTCGGACCTCATCGCGACGACCTGACGCTCACGCTCGGCGACCTGCCGACGAAGGGGTACGCGTCCCACGGCGAGTCCTGGTCGACCGCGTTGGCGCTGCGGTTGGCCAGTTTCGGGCTGCTGCAGGCGGACGGGGTTGTGCCGGTGCTGATCCTGGACGATGTGTTCGCTGAACTTGACGAAACCCGTCGCGCCCGGCTGGCGGAACTGATCGCCGGCGCCGAGCAGGTGCTGATCACCGCTGCGGTGGCCGCCGACGTCCCGTCTGCGCTGCAGGGCAGGCGCTTCATCGTGGCGGGCGGCACCGTGGTTGCAGAAGCCCCGGCGGCTGACGAATGACCGAGACTCCCGAACACGACCCGCAGGGCACCGACCTGGCCAAGCAGATTGCGCGCGCGGCCCGGGGCACGACCCCGAAGCCTCCGCAGCGCAAACGCCGTCCGGTCTCGCCCACCGACGAGCCCACTCCGCTAGGCGACATCCTCAAGGAGGTCATCGACGCCCAGGGCTGGACGCGCGAGGTCAACGTCCACCAACTACTGGCTCGCTGGCCCGAGCTGGTCGGAGCGGTGAACGCCGAGCACTCGACCCCAACGGGCTATGCCGACACCGTGCTCACAGTCCGCGCGGACTCGTCCACCTGGGCCAGCTCGCTGCGCCTGATCGCCCCGCAGTTGGTGGCCCGGCTGAACGAACAGCTCGGCCAGGGCACGGTCACTAGGGTCAACGTCGTCGGCCCCGAGGCGCCCAGCTGGAAGAAGGGCCGTCGTTCTGTCCCCGGCCGTGGCCCGCGCGACACCTATGGCTAGCCGCTTCCGACCTACGAACGCGGATTGGTCTAGGTTTCGGGGCCCGGTCTGGATTCCGAGGTTGGCGGGGCGGTGGGGCTCGGTCAGGACGCGGCGGCGCGTGCGGCTTCGGCCTCGCTGAACGCCTCGCGGACCTCGTCCAGGATGCCCTGCATTGCGATCCGCGCAGCCTCCGGGTCGCCCCTGAACACGGCCTCGGCTACAGCCTCGTGTCCGGCGAGGGCTTCGGGCTTTGGCTGGGCCGGCATCAGGCCGAGCTCGGTGCGTCCCTGCAGTACGACCGCGACCAGGTCGCTCAGTGCGGCGAACAGCTCGTTGCCGCACGACTTCAGCAGCCGGCTGTGGAACTCGATGTCGAACTTCATGAACTCGTGCAGCTGCCCGGCTTCGCCGGTGCGCCGCATCTCCGCGGCCAGCGGCAGTAGCCGCGCCCTGGTGTGGATGGACGCGAATCGAGCCGCGCTCTCCGCGGCCGCCGGCTCGACGGCGAGGCGTAACTGGGTGAGCGAGTAGATCTGTTCTTCGCGACGTGAGGAGTGCAGTCGCCAGTCGATGAGCAGTGGGTTGAGCACGCTCCACTCCGACATCGGTCGAGCCACCAGCCCGAAGCGGCGCCGGGTGCGCACCAGACCCATGGCCTCAAGCTGACGGGAGACCTCGCGGGCGACCGTCCGGGAGACGCCGAAACGCGACTGCAGGTCCTCCAGCGTCCGCGCCGCTTCGAGGGGCCAGGCACCGTCGATGATCTCCAGCCCCAGCTCACGCGCGATTGCGTGGTGCATGGGTGAGGTGGATTCGGCCGAATCCTCGCTCATCAAGCCTCCTAGTCAGCGTCGGGGTAAGCATATCCAAACCACGGCACGGACTACCTTTCAGGGAAGAAATAATCCGATTCTCTTGATTGAGAGTACTTATGTAGGTTAAGGTCATCTCACTGACCGCGCCGCTGCGATCAGTAGAGGAGAGGTCAACGATGACGAACACCCATCTGGTGATCATGGGCGTGGCAGGCTGCGGCAAGTCGTCCGTCGCCGAAGCGCTGCACAAACAGCTCGGCTGGATCGTGGCGGAAGGCGATGACTTCCACCCCCAGGCCAACATCGCGAAGATGAGCTCGGGCACGCCGCTGAACGACGACGACCGCTGGCCCTGGCTGGATTTGATCGCCGAATGGACGGCCACCCAGGACGCGTCCGGACGATCCACGATCGTCACCTGCTCAGCACTTCGCCGCGCCTACCGCGATCGGCTGCGCACAGCTCCCGGACGGACCGTGTTCCTGCACCTGGTCGGTACCCCCGAACTACTCGCCGAACGTCTGGCCGGCCGCACCGACCACTTCATGCCAGCGTCGCTACTGCCGTCCCAGCTGGCAACTCTCGAAGCCCTCGAAGCCGACGAGGCAGGCTTCGCTGCCGACATCGACCGTCCGGTCGAAGCGATCGCCAATGCCGCGCTCGCCGAACTCCACCTCAACCCGTCCGACAAGTCCCACCACTAGACAACGGAGTCGTCAATGACCACACCACTAATCCTGGCCGCTCTCGGCGGCATCGCGACGATCGTCGTACTGATCGTCTGGCTGAAAGTTCACCCCTTCCTCTCGCTGATGGCCGGTTCCGCCGTGATGGCGATCTTCGCCGGCGTCCCCTACCCCGACCTCTTCAAGAGCTTCACCGCTGGGCTCGGGTCGACGCTTTCCGGCGTGGGCCTGCTGATCATCCTCGGCGCGATCATCGGCACCCTGCTGGTCTCCTCCGGCGGCGCGGACGTGATCGTCGACACGATCCTCGCGAAAACCCCGCTGCAACGGCTGCCGTGGGCGATGGCGTTGATCGCCTTCGTCGTCGGCATTCCGCTGTTCTTCGAGGTCGGCGTGGTCATCCTGATCCCGGTCGTGATGTTTGCCGCTCGCCGTGCCAACCTTCCGGTGGTGCTGCTGGGCATCCCGGCACTGGCCGGCCTGTCGGCCCTGCACGGGCTGGTGCCGCCGCACCCCGGCCCGCTGATCGCGATCGACGCCCTCGGCGCCAACCTCGGCCTGACCCTCGGTCTCGGCCTGCTCGTGGCAATCCCATGTGTGATCATCGCCGGCCCGCTGCTCGGCAAGGTGATGGCGAAATGGGTGCCGATCGAGGCGCGCTCCGACCTGCTGGGCTCCGGCGGACCGGCGGAAGGTGCCAAGCGGCCCAGCTTCGGCGCCGCGCTGACCGTCGTCCTGCTGCCGGTGATCCTGATGCTGGCGCGCACCGTGGTGGAAATGACCGGCGCCGAGGAGAACCCGTTCGGTGCCGCCCTGGTTTTCGTCGGCACCCCGCTGATCGCGTTGACGATCACCACCATCGCGGCCATGTTCATGCTCGGCTTCCTGCTCTCGAAGACTCGGGACGAAGTGAGCAAACTGGTCGGCTCGGCCTTCGGTCCGATCGCTGGCATCCTGCTGATCGTCGGCGCCGGCGGTGGCTTCAAGCAGACCCTGGTCGACTCCGGCATCGCGGACGTGATCGCCAAGGGCCTGGCGGACGCGGCCCTGCCGCCGCTGCTGGCTGGCTGGATCGTGGCCGTGCTGATCCGCCTCGCCACCGGTTCCGCGACCGTCGCCACCATCACCGCGTCCGGCATCATGGCGCCGCTGGCCGCCGGCCTGCCGCCGACGCACGCCGCCTTGATGGTGCTGGCGATCGGGGCCGGCTCGGTGTTCCTCAGCCACGTCAACGACGCCGGCTTCTGGATGGTGAAGGAGTACTTCGGCATGTCGGTCGGCCAGACCTTCAAGACCTGGTCGCTGATGGAGACCGTGCTGTCGGTGACCGGCCTGGCCGGCGTGATGCTGCTTAGCCTGGTGGTCTGATGTCCCCCAGTCCTGCACCGGCTGTCGTCGCCGAGGTGACCGAGCGAATCCGGCGGCGCAGCCGAGCCGGACGGCGGGCCTACCTCGATCGGATCCACGCGGACGCCGAGCGGGCCGACTCCCGGACGCGGCTGAGCTGCGCGAACCTCGCGCACGCTTTCGCCGCCTCCCCGGAATCGGAGCGGCTCGCCGTGCTCAAGGCCGCCCGGCCGAATCTCGGGATCGTCACCGCTTACAACGACGTCCTCTCCGCGCACCGTCCGTACGAGGACTATCCGGCCGTGATCCGGGACGAGGCCCGCCGCGGCGGCGCCTCGGCCCAGGTCGCCGGCGGCACCCCGGCGATGTGCGACGGGGTGACCCAGGGCACTGTGGGTATGGAGTTGTCGTTGTTCAGCCGGGACGTGATCGCGATGAGCACGGCGATCGCGCTCAGCCACGACGTGTACGACGCGGCCCTGCTGATGGGCATCTGCGACAAGATCGTGCCGGGAATGCTGATCGGCGCCCTCTCCGCGGGCCACGTCCCCTGTGTCTTCGTCCCCGCCGGGCCGATGGGGAGCGGCATCGCGAACGCGGCCAAGGCCAAAGTGCGCGAGGCCTACGTCCGGGGCGACGCGTCCCGCGACGAGCTATTGGCGGTCGAGCAACAGGCATACCACTCCGCCGGCACCTGCACCTTCTACGGCACCGCGAACTCGAACCAGGTGCTGCTGGAGGCCATGGGCCTGCACGTGCCCGGCGCGGCGTTCGTGCCGCCGTACTCGCCGCTGCGGGATGCACTCACCCGGCAGGCCGTGCGGACGGCGTTGCAGGTGCGGGCCGGTGGTGACCGGTTCACTCCGATCGGGGAGTTGGTGGACGAGCGGTCGATCGTGAACGCACTGGTCACACTGCTGGCCACCGGCGGCTCGACCAACCACCTGATTCACTGGGTGGCCGTAGCGCGTGCGGCCGGCATCGTCTTCGACTGGAGCGATGTCGACCAATTGTCGGGCGTGGTACCGCTGCTGGCGCGGATCTATCCGAACGGCCAGGCCGATATCAACGACTTCGAGCGCGCCGGGGGCACCGGCTTCGTGCTGCGCGAGTTGCTCGACCTTGGCCTCCTGCACGCGGACGTGCCGACCGTCAACGCCGGCGGGCTGGCCGCGCAGGCGCTGCGTCCGGAACTTGTCGAGGGCGGGTTGCGGTTCGCCGCGCCACCAGCGGAAACACCGGACGCTGCGGTGCTGCGCGGTGGCGCCGACCCGTTCGACACCACCGGCGGCCTGGCACTAATCGCCGGCAATCTGGGCCGCGCGGTGATCAAGGTCGCCGCGGTGGCGCCCGAGCACCGGGTGATCGAGGCACCAGCCTTCGTCGCCGATTCCCAGGACGAGGTGGCGGCCGCCTTCCAGCGCGGCGATCTCGACCGCGATGTCTTGGTGGTCGTCCGCTTCCAGGGGCCGCGCGCGAACGGCATGCCCGAACTACACCGGCTCACCGCGATCCTCGGCGTCCTGCAGTCCGCCGGGCATCGGGTCGCCCTGGTGACCGACGGACGGATGTCCGGCGCTTCCGGACGGATCCCGGCAGCTATCCACCTGACCCCCGAAGCCGCGGTCGGTGGGCCGTGCGCGAAGCTGCGCACCGGGGACCTGATCCGGCTGGACGCGAACGCAGGCACCATCGATGTGCTGGCCGTAGACCTTGAGCAACGTACGCGGGCACGCTGGGACGGGCCGCATCCGCTGGGCCTTGGTCGCGACCTGTTCGCCGGCATGCGGGCCAGTGTGACCGGCGCCGAACAGGGCGCCTGCAGCTGGCTGCCCTTCACCGACGATCTCGACCCAGCCGCTGCAGACAACACGACCTACCGACGGGATTTGGTGACGCAATGACGCATGAACCCTGGTCCGGACATGGACCGATCATTCCGGTGCTGGTGATCGAGGACGCCGGCATCGCCGTCGACCTGGCTCGAGCGCTGGTCGCGGGCGGCCTGTCAGCGCTCGAGGTGACCCTGCGGACGCCGGCCGCTCCGCACGCCATCGCAGCCATCGCCGCGGAGGTGCCAGAGGCCACCGTGGGCGCCGGTACCCTCCGGCTGCCGGCCGACGCGGCGCTGGCCAAGGACGCGGGCGCCACCTTCGCGGTCTCGCCGGGCTACACCCAGGACTTGGGCGCCGCCTGCCGGGAAGCGGGTCTGCCGCTGCTGCCCGGCGTTGCGACCGCGTCCGAATTGTTGCTGGCCTACGCGGACGGCCACCGGTTCTGCAAGTTCTTTCCCGCGGTGGCTGCGGGCGGCGTCCCGGTTCTGAAAGCCCTAGCCGGACCATTTCCGGACGTATCGTTCTGCCCGACCGGCGGCATCACCGAAGCCACCGCACCGGACTTCCTCGCGCTCGCTACTGTGCCAGTCTGTGGCGGCACTTGGCTGACGCCTGCTGAACTGGTTACCACCCGTGACTGGACGGGTATCACCGAACTGGCCCGGCGCGCCGCGGCGCTCGGACGAGAGGGGACATCATGCAGCTAGGAATGATCGGCCTCGGCAAGATGGGCCACAACATGGCGGAACGCCTTCGCCGTGCCGGCCACGAGGTGATCGGCTACGACCGTAATCCGGCGGTCTCCGAGACCACCGACCTGGCCGAGCTGGTCGACCGGCTGGCCGGTCCGCGGGTGTTGTGGTTGATGGTCCCTGCCGGTGCGCCCACCCAGGCCACCGTCGCCGAACTTGCTGAGTTGCTCGGAGCCGGGGACGTGGTCATCGACGGCGGCAACTCCTACTACAAGGACGACGCGATCAACTCCGCCCTGCTGGCCGAGCATGGCGTCGGCTACCTCGACTGTGGGGTGTCCGGCGGCGTGTGGGGTCTTGAGAACGGCTACGGCCTGATGGTCGGCGGTGAAGCGGGCGAGGTGGCCAGGGTGATGCCGATCTTCGACGCGCTGCGTCCGGACGGCCCGCGGGACGAGGGTTTCGTCCACGCTGGCGCGGTGGGCGCCGGGCACTACGCCAAGATGGTGCACAACGGCATCGAGTACGGCCTGATGCATGCCTACGCCGAGGGCTGGGAGCTGCTGGAGACAAATGGCACGGTGACCGACGTGGCCGGCTGCTTCAAGGCGTGGACGCGGGGCACGGTCGTCCGCTCCTGGCTGCTCGACCTGCTGGTCAAGGCGCTTGAGGAGAACCCGGGCCTGGCCGACGTGGACGAGTACACCACTGATTCGGGCGAGGGCCGGTGGACGCTGCAGGAGGCGATCGACAACGCGGTGCCGATGCCGGTGCTGGCCGCGTCCCTGTTCGCCCGGTTCTCGTCCAGGCAGCCGAACAGCCCGAGCATGCAGATGGTGTCGGCGCTGCGCGGCCAGTTTGGCGGTCACGCGGTGGTGCACACGCCGCCACCGGCCTGATCCACTGGACCCGCACGGACGCGGACCCCGTCCGCCGTCCAGCCCGTCCACTCCAACTTCGCTCCCATTCGGGAGCGAAGTTGCGTTCGGCGGCGACGAGCAGCCAGTTCGGGCCGATTTGACCGCCTGCGGGGTCTGGACGCGTACCCGTCCTTGCGTGGGCCCCTGATCGGGGCTCGGAAACGTCACCGCTGGCCGCACAGGGCCAAATGCTGAGCGGGCGTGCCCCGAATTCTGGCCGGAATCCGCTAGACTCGGTTCGTTCCGGAGCGCGCCGCCAGCATCCTCGGCGGCGCTTGCCCATGTCTGAAGGGAAAGCCTGCGTGACTGACGAGCCGATCGTCGCTGCCATAACCGCTGCGGAAGCCGCACACGTAGCCGAAGGCAGCTACGACGCGTCCGCGATCACTGTCCTCGAAGGCCTGGACGCGGTACGCAAGCGTCCGGGCATGTACATCGGCTCGACCGGTGAGCGGGGCCTGCACCACCTGGTCTACGAGGTGGTGGACAACGCGGTGGACGAGGCACTGGCCGGCTACTGCGACAACATCATCGTGCGTCTGCTGGACGGTGGCGGCATCCAGGTGGTCGACAACGGCCGCGGCATCCCGGTCAAGGAACACCCAAAGGAGAAGATCTCCGCGCTAACCGTCGCGCTGACGATCCTGCACGCCGGCGGCAAGTTCGGCGACGGTGGCTACAAGGTGTCCGGCGGGCTGCACGGCGTGGGTGTCTCGGTGGTGAACGCGCTGAGCTCCAAGCTCACCGTCGACGTCAATCGCGACGGCTACCACTGGCGCCAGTCCTTCAGCCTCGGCGATCCGGACGCGCCGCTGGAGCAGCTGGAGCCCACCGAGGAGACCGGCACGACGGTCACCTTCTACGCCAGCCCGGAGATCTTCGAGACCACCAACTACTCCTACGAGACCCTGGCCACCCGCTTCCGCGAGATGGCGTTCCTCAACAAGGGCCTCAAGATCAACATCGTCGACGAGCGGACCCAGGAGTCCGACACCGACGACGATGACAACGACGACGTCGAGCAGCGCTCACAGACCTTCCAGTACACCGACGGCCTGATCGACTACGTGAAGTACCTCACCGGCAGCAAGGACACGATCCACCCCAGCGTGATCGCGATCGAGCAGGCCGCCGAGGAGCAGCGGATGAGCCTCGAAGTGGCGATGCAGTGGAACACGTCCTTCAACGAGAGCGTGCACACCTTCGCCAACACGATCAACACCCACGAGGGCGGCACCCACGAGGAGGGCTTCCGCGCCGCGCTGACCAACACGGTCAACAAGTGGGGTGAGACCTGGGGGATGATCAAGAAGCGCGAGGACCGGGTCTCCGGCGACGACATTCGTGAGGGCCTGACCGCGATCATCTCGGTGAAGCTGTCCGAGCCGCAGTTCGAGGGCCAGACCAAGACCAAGCTGGGCAACACCGAGGCACGTTCATTCGTGCAGAAGGTGGTCAACGACCTGCTCGGTGACTGGTTCGAGAAGAACCCTGCCGACGGCAAGGACATCGTCCGCAAGAGCCAGGCCGCTGCCAGCGCCCGGGTAGCTGCCCGCAAGGCCCGCGACCTGGCCCGCAGCCGCAAGGGCCTGCTAAACAAGGGCCAGTACGGCAAGCTCTCCGACTGCTCGTCCACCGAGCCGAAGGAGTGCGAGGTGTTCATCGTCGAGGGCGACTCCGCCGGCGGCTCGGCGAAGGGCGGACGCGACCCCCGCACGCAGGCGATCCTGCCGATCCGCGGCAAGATCCTGAACGTCGAGAAGGCCCGGCTGGACAAGATCCTGCAGAACAAGGAGGTCGAGGCGATCTTCAACACCCTGGGCACCGGTGTGCAGGACGATTTCGACGTTGACAAGCTGCGATACCACAAGATCGTGTTGATGGCGGACGCGGACGTGGACGGCGCGCACATCCGCACGCTGTTGCTCACGCTGCTGTTCCGGTTCATGAAGCCGCTGATCAACGCCGGCCACATCTACCTGGCGCAGCCGCCGCTGTTCCGGCTGCGCTGGTCGAACGCCCCGCATGAGCTGGCCTACTCCGACGAGGAGCGGGACCGGCTGCGGGACACCGGGATCGAGGCCGGCAAGAAGCTGCCGAGCGTGAACCCGATCCAGCGCTACAAGGGCCTCGGCGAGATGAACGCCGAAGACCTGTGGGACACCACCATGGATCCGGACAAGCGCTCGCTGTTGCAGGTGACGCTGGAGGACGCCGCCGCCGCCGACCAGATGTTCTCGATCCTGATGGGTGAGGACGTCGAGCAGCGCCGCAGCTTCATTCAGCGCAACGCCAAGGACGTCCGCTTCCTCGACATCTGACCTTTGACGATGGCTGAGCTTGACGAAGCCCCGGACCACCCTTCGACAAGCTCAGGGATCGTTCCAGTACGAACAACTCTCGTAGGAGAACCCGAATGACCGACGGCCCCGACGAACCTACTGACGTCGAGCTCGAAACCGTCCCCGAGAATGACGCCCTTGCGCCGACCGAGGCGAAGACCGAGGAGATCGACCTACAGGTCGAGATCCAGCGGTCCTACCTCGACTACGCGATGAGCGTGATCGTGGGCCGGGCGCTGCCCGACGTCCGCGACGGGCTGAAGCCGGTGCACCGCCGCGTCCTGTATGCGATGTACGACGGCGGCTACCGTCCCGACCGCGGTTGGAACAAGTGCTCCCGCGTGGTCGGCGAAGTGATGGGTCTGTACCACCCGCACGGCGACTCGGCGATCTACGACACCCTGGTGCGGCTGGCGCAGCCGTGGGTGATGCGCGCGCCGCTGGTTTCCGGGCAGGGCAACTTCGGCTCGCCGGGTAACGACCCGGCCGCGGCGATGCGGTACACCGAGTGCAAGATGGCGCCGCTGTCGATGGAGATGGTCCGCGACATCACCGAGGACACCGTCGACTTCAAGCCGAACTACGACAACCGCGAGATGGAGCCGACCGTGCTGCCGGCGCGGTTCCCGAACCTGCTGGTGAACGGTTCGACCGGCATCGCGGTGGGCATGGCCACGAACATCCCGACGCACAACCTGCGCGAGGTCGCGTCCGCGGTGCAGTGGTCGCTGGAGCATCCCGAAGCGTCCAAGGAAGAGCTGCTCGAGGCCGCCATGGAGCGGGTGAAGGGCCCGGACTTCCCCAACGGCGCGCTGATCGTTGGCCGTAAGGGCATCGAGGACGCGTACCGCACCGGTCGCGGCTCGGTGATCATGCGGGCGGTCATCGACATCGAAGAGGACAAGAACGGACGCACCCAGCTGGTGGTCACCGAGCTGCCGCACATGTGCAACCCGGACAATCTCGCGGTGAAGATCGCCGAGCTGGTCAACGCGGGCAAGCTGAGCGGGATCGCCGACATTCGCGACGACTCGTCCGCTCGTACCGGGCAGCGCCTGGTGATCCTGCTGAAGCGGGACGCCCAGCCGCGCGTGGTGATGAACAACCTGTACAAGCACACCCAGCTGCAGGACACGTTCGGCTGCAACATGCTGGCGCTGGTGGACGAGGTGCCGCGGACGCTGCGGTTGGACCAGTTCATCACGTACTGGGTGCGGCACCAGATTCAGGTGATCCAGCGGCGGACGGCGTTCCGGCTGAAGGAGGCCGAAGCAAAGGCGCACCTGGACCGCGGTCTGGTGAAGGCGCTGAACCGGCTGGACGAGGTGCTGGCGCTGATCCGGGCTTCCCGCACGGCGGACGCGGCCCGCGAGGGCCTGAAGGACCTGCTGGACATCGACGACGCGCAGGCGCTCTTCATCCTCGACCAGCAGCTGCGCCGGCTGGCCTCGATGGAAATCCAGCAGATCAACGAGCGCCTGGCAGCGCGTGAGATCGCGATCGCGGACCTGAAGGACATCCTGGCCAAGCCCGAGCGGCAGCGGCAGATCGTCAGCACCGAGCTGGCCGAGATCGTCGACAAGTACGGCGATGAGCGGCGGACGCGGATCATCGCGGCCGACGGCGACCTGTCGGACGAGGACTTCATTCCCGACGACGACATGGTGGTGACGATCACCCGCGGCGGGTACGCGAAGCGCACCCGCACCGACCTGTACCGGACGCAGAAGCGTGGCGGTAAGGGCGTCCGCGGGGCGACGCTTCGAGCCGACGACGAGGTCGACCACCTGTTCGCGACAACGAACCACCACTGGATCCTGTTCTTCACGAACCTGGGCCGGGTGTACCGCGCGAAAGTGTGGCAGCTGCCGGAGGCCGGCCGGGACGCCAAGGGCGGCCACGTGGCCGGGCTGCTGAGCTTCCTGCCGGACGAGCGGATCGCCGAGGTACTGACGCTACGGGCCTACGACGATGCGCCGTACCTGCTGCTGGCTACGAAGAACGGCCTGGTGAAGAAGACCGAGCTGCGGGCGTACGACTCGCCGCGGCAGGCCGGCGTGATCGCGATTAACTTCCGCGACGCGGACGACGAGCTGATCGGTGCCTCGCTGTGTTCGCCGGTCGACGATGTGCTGTTGGTGTCGAAGAAGGGCCAGGCGATCCGGTTCGCGGCCGACGACGAGCAGTTGCGTCCGATGGGGAGGGCGACGTCCGGGGTGACCGGAATGAAGTTCCGTCCGGGGGACGCGCTGTTGAGCATGTCGATCATCGGGGCGGACATGCCCGAGGACGATCGGTACGTGTTCACCGTGACCGACGGCGGTTTCGCGAAGCGGACGGCGGTGAGCGAGTACCGCCAGCAGGGCCGGGGTGGGCTCGGGATCAAGGCGATGAAGCTGAACGAGGACCGCGGTTCGCTGGTCGGCGGCCTGGTGGTGCAGGAGTCGGACGAGGTGATCGCGATCAAGGTGAGCGGCCAGATCACGCGCTCGGCGGTGGCCGAGGTGGCCGCGAAGGGCCGGGACACGATGGGCGTGAAGTTCGTCGGTGTGGCAGACGACGACGCCGTTTCGGTGATCGCGATCAACCCGGAGACAGCCGCGGACGACGACGAGCACGCTGTGGTTGCCGAAGATGCGGCGCTGCACGGTACCGTTGAACTTCAGGAGCCCGAGGTAGCGACCACTGCCGACCAGACGACGCCCGAGGAGGAGCCTGGTGACTGACCGCAAAGGCACTGCTGACCCGTATGCGGGTCCGGCGGCGACGAATGGGTCCGAGTGGAGCGTGGAGGGCTGGACGGTGTCCGAGGACGGCCTGAGCGACACGGTCGTCCGGATGCCGAAGATCACCGACGTTGACTCGCAGCCGACCTTCGTCGCGCCGGCCGACCGGCCGGATGAGCCGGTCGATCCGCTCGGTGACGGCGCCCCGGCGCTGCCTTCGATGGCGGTGACCGCGCCAGTGCCGCCGGTTCCTGCGGCGGTAGCGGTTGCTCCGGTCCCACCGGTTCCGGCCGCTGCGGCTGCAGTTCCCGTGTCCGCACCGAAGCCGAAGAAGACTGGACTACGGCGCACGCGAAAGGCGCGACTGCGGTTGTCGCGGTTGGATCCCTGGTCGGTGATGAAGACGTCGTTCATGTTCTCGATCGCGTTCGGGATCATGTTCTGGGTGGCCACCTGGCTGCTGTGGACGGTGATCGTGCAGTCGGGCCTGTTCGAGGCGATCAACGCGCAGATCCTGAACATCATCCAGAACCCGAGCAACACGACCACGTTTCGCATCGAGGACTACGTGAACACCAACAAGGTGCTCGGCATCGCCGCGTTGCTGGCCGTGGTGAACGTGGTGATCTCGACCGCGCTGGGCACGCTGTTCGCGTTCCTCTACAACCTCAGCGCGAACGTCCTGGGCGGCCTGGAGTTGACGCTGGCTGAAGACTGAGGCTGACGTTCTCCGAGCCAGCCACGTGCCCGAGCCTCTCCGGGGCCGGTCGAAGGGTTCCCGCACGGCTGGTCGAGCTTGTCGAGACCCATTTGCCACAAAACGCACTGTCGATGCTCGATATCGGCTTTCAGCGCGCGTCCCGCGCAAGTTCAGCGCATTTTGTCCTGCAAGCGCCCCCGTCCGCCCTCAGTTTGGCCTGGACGCCACGACTCAGGTAACGTTCTGCCTTGCGTGCAACGCAGGCGGGCCTATAGCTCAGACGGTTAGAGCGCTGCCCTGATAAGGCAGAGGTCACTGGTTCAAGTCCAGTTAGGCCCACCCGTAGTCAGAGCCCGAATCACTTAGTCAACGGTGGTTCGGGCTCTCCGCTTTTTACTCGTCGTCGGGGTTCAGCCGCAGGGTCATCGCCATGAGCCAATGATGCCAATCTGGTCGCGAGGGTCCACCCCCGTCGCGCCCGGTGAGTTTCGTGCCAACGAATAGGTCCGGCAATGCACATCGTGCGGCGGTTTGCACCGGGTGTGGCTGTCCGAGTGGCCTTGGCGCTGCACGTTGCTGTTGCAGTTCGCGGCGGCGGTGGGCGATCTCATCGGTTTCAGGTGGTTCCTTGGGCAGAGGGTCCGTAAGGGGAGCAACAAGAGAGCTTTCGGATTTTTCGAATGTGTCTACACTGGGAACATGAGCACCCAGACGACAGACGCGACGACTGTCCTGCCACCGGCGGACATGGAGGCGATGCTCGACCTCTCTCGCTTCCTCGCGCACGTCACCGAGCCGGCCGCGCTGCTGGGGCCCGACGGCCAGACAGTGCCGCTGCCGATTGAGGCCTACCAAGTGCTGGTGAAGGTGGTGGAGTCGATGCGAGCGGGTAAGGCGATCACAGTCGCCCCCCTTGATCAGCGGCTCACCACGCAGGAGGCAGCGGACTTCCTGGGCATCAGCCGACCGACCCTCGTGAAGCTGCTCGAACAGGGCGAGATCTCCTACGAGCGGCCAGCGGCCGGCCGGCATCGCAGGGTGCGGCTCAGCGACGTCCTGGCCTACCAGGTTCGCAAGCGCCAAGAGCGCCGCGTCACGCTCGATCAGATGACCGCCGACGCGGTAGAGGCGGGGCTCTACGACGTGGTTCCCGACTACAGCGAAGCCCTGCGGGCAGCCCGCAAACGTCGGGCCAGCTGAACCGTGGCCCGCTACAGCGCGTTCCTCGATGCGTGCGTGCTCGTCCCTATCGCGCTGGCCGACACGCTGCTTCGCCTAGCAGAGGCCGGGCTATACCGGCCGCTGTGGAGTGATCGAGTACTGGACGAGGTGATCGACGCGATCGGAGGGATCCATCCAGAGCTCGCCTCGGGTCCCGCGCGGTCGCGAACTGATGCCATGCAATCCTCCTTTGAGGGTGCATGCGTCACGGACTGGGAGGAGTTGGTTGCTGGCATCGCTCTCCCGGATCCTGACGACCGCCACGTGGTGGCTGCGGCGCTGCAGGGACGGGCAGACATGATCGTCACCGCGAACGTGCGGGACTTTCCGAGCGAGATCTTGGAACCGATGGGGCTCGAGGTCCAGCATCCCGACGAGTTCCTGCTCAACCAGCTCGATCTCGAGCCGGACATCACTATCGCCACCCTGCATCGCCAAGCAGATGCGACGCGACGTCCGGCAATCACCACGAAGGTCTTGCTCGAACACCTATCCAGGTGCGGGGTTCCGGGGTTCGCGGCAACGGCGGCTCACCAACTGTGGCGGGCGACCTAAGTGGCAACGTCTCACCATTCGATAGCGCACGTAGGTTAGTGCTTGGTGGTGACCGGTTGGGGGTCTGTGATTCCTTACCCGGTAACAAGGTCGTGCAGGGCATTGTGGAGCCTGTCCGATCGAGCGGTGCTGGATGCGGCGTCGGCAGCTACCCGAGGGCTACTGGGCCTAGGCTTCCCCGATCTCAGGGGTTCCCGGCGTTGCCCTATT